>ERZ827498.76-NODE-76-length-125701-cov-21.833938_pt1 | contig 125701 bp, 101 predicted proteins | sample MGYA00519865_ERZ827498 | MGnify/ENA primary metagenome ERZ827498 (study PRJEB31778, sample SAMEA3449328) | human gut metagenome | biome: human gut; feature: human-associated habitat; material: faeces | place: United Kingdom | collected 2010/2012 ...
AAAATCGAGATTTTAACTCGATTTTATATAATTGCATTTGCTAATGCAATTATTCGGTAGACATTAATTAATATCCTTTTTGCAGTGATAGGTCGGGACTATATCCGAAACGATTCCGCGTATATCGGCACTGTCATCATACATAGCCTTTTGCAGCCTATCGAGTGACGCAAAAAATTTCTCCTCGTCAAGCTCTATCGGATGGCCTATATATATAAGCTCGTTTTCGGTTTCCCTTATTCCCTCTTCGTCCATGAGCATTTCCTCATAAAGCTTTTCGCCGGGGCGCAGGCCTATAAATTCAATATTTATATCCTTATACGGAACAAGGCCCGACAGTCTGATAAGATTTTCGGCAAGATCCAAAATTTTCATCGGCTTGCCCATATCCAGCACGAAAATTTCGCCGCCCTTTGCCGACGCCCCCGCCTGCAGAACAAGGGTCACCGCCTCGGGTATAGTCATAAAATAGCGTATAATATCGGGGTCGGTAACGGTCACGGGGCCGCCCGCCTCTATCTGCTTTTTGAAAAGCGGAATAACACTGCCGTTGCTACCGAGCACATTTCCGAAGCGCACCGCCACAAATTCCGTTTCGGAGCGGTTATTGTAGGCTTGAATTATCATTTCGCAGATACGCTTACTCGCCCCCATAATATTTGTGGGATTGACTGCCTTATCGGTTGAGATGAGCACAAACTTTTCGGCGCCGTATTTATCGGCGCAGCGCGCTGTTTTCAGCGTCCCGAAAACATTGTTTTTAACAGCCTCGTTAGGGCTGTCCTCCATAAGCGGGACATGCTTATGCGCCGCCGCGTGATATACAATATCGGGGCGGTAGGTATTAAACATGCATTCAAGCCGCTTACTGTCCCTCACAGAGCCTATAAGTGTTACGAGATCCAGCTTCGGGTATTTCCTTTTAAGCTCGTTTTGAATATCATAAGCATTATTCTCATAAACATCGAAAACAATAAGACGCTTCGGCTCGTGCGCCGCTATCTGACGGCACAGCTCGCTGCCTATTGTCCCGCCGCCGCCCGTGACTAAAACGGTTTTGCCCGCTACATAATTCATAACGCGGTCAATATCAAGGCTTATGGGCTCTCTGCCGAGCAGATCCTCAATTTCCACCTTGCGGATCTTATCGGAAATGCTGCTTTTTTCGCGGCATATCATCTGATAAACGGATGGAACTATTTTAAGCCTGCAGTTTGTTTCCTTGCAGATATTGAGTATTTCCGACCGTTCCTTACTGCCGCAGCTCGGAATTGCGAAGAGGATGGTATCTATCTCGTATTTTTCGGCGGCTTCTATTATATGGTTACGGTCGCCGCAGACCTTAACACCCGATATATAGGTATTTTTCTTTGAGGGGTCGTCGTCAATTATGCATTTGAATTTTATGCCCGACGGCTTATAGCCCTTAAACTCGTTTATAAGCATAGATGCGGCGCTGCCCGCGCCGATTATCATAATATTGCCGTCAAGCTCCGACGGAGCCGCGTTCTCCCCGCTCTCACAGGCTGCGCGGAGAACGGTATACTTCATAAGTAAACGCAGCATGACCGCAAGGAAAAAGGTGAACGAGAAAGCCAGCAGCATAACAGGCAGAGAATATGCCCTGCCGAAAACCGCCATTTGGCAGATAAACAAGCCGCCGAAAGCTACGGTCACGCCCGCAAAGACCCGCAGCAGATCGGGTATTCTCGAAAAGCGCCACAAAACACTGTAGGCTTTAAAGATATAAAGTGAAAGGACAATAAGCATAGGCCAGACTATTACGGAAAACACAAACATATCCGTGTTGTCGGTAAGCTCGGGCGTGCCGACCAGCTTAAGTGAAGCCAAAAGGGACAATGCTGCCGCAAAAAAGTCAAAAACAACAGATGACAGAAAAGCCAAATATCTGTTTTTCATTTAATTTTCATTCCTCTTAAAGCAGCGTGATTCCCGCCGCCTTGCATTTTTTTACTTCCCTTTCGGGCCAGATGGAAACCTGTACCTCGCCTATATGCGCCTTTTGCAAAAGGAACATACAAAGCCTTGACTGCCCTATTCCGCCGCCTATTGTAAGCGGCAGCGAGCCATTCATTAAAAGCGTGTGGAACTCGTATTTAAGCCTGTCTTCGGCGTTTTCGGCTTTGAGCTGAGAAATAAGGCTTTCCCTGTCAACGCGGATACCCATTGAGGAAATCTCAAACGCGCTGTCAAGCATGGGATTATAAACTAAAATATCACCGTTTAAGCTCCAGTCGTCATAATCGGGCGCTCTGCCGTCGTGCTTTTCGCCGCTTTTGAGTTTGCCGCCTATTTTCATAACGAAAACTGCGCCGTATTCCTTTGCGGCGGCATTCTCGCGCTCTTTAGGCGTTAGATCGGGATATTTTTCTTCAAGCTCATAGGTCGATACAAAGCTTATAAAATCCGGCAGCTTTGTATCAAGCACAGGGTACTTTTCCTTAACGGCCGCAGCCGTGCGCAATATCGCACCGTAAATACTCCTTACGGTGGCCTTTAAATATTCCTCGTTTCTGTCCTCTGCGGTTATAACCTTTTCCCAGTCCCACTGGTCGACATATATCGAGTGAATATTATCGCATATTTCATCGCGGCGGATAGCGTTCATATCGGTGTAAAGTCCGGTATGTATCGGGAAGCCGTAGCGCATAAGCGCCATACGCTTCCATTTTGCAAGGCTGTGAACCACCTCGGCTATTTCGCCGGTTTCCTTAATATCAAAATCAACCGGGCGCTCAACACCGTTTAGATCGTCGTTTATTCCGCTGCCGCGCTTTACAAAAAGCGGCGCGGAAACGCGGGATAAGTCAAGCGCGGCGCAAAGCTCCGAGGAAAACTTTTCCTTAACAAGCGCTATTGCGTTCTGCGTATCAAACTCGTTGAGCTTAGAAATATATTTTTCCATACATTTATTCCCCTTTAATTACGAAATGCTGCCGACTGTACGCGGGTAAAGAATAACGTCGCGAATATTCTGAACGCCCGTAACATACATAATAATGCGCTCAAGCCCAAGCCCGAAGCCGCTGTGCGGAACAGAGCCGAAACGGCGCAGGGCTATATAATGCTCGTAATCGTCAAGCGACATATTGCGCTCTTTCATAGCGGCAAGCAGCTTATCAAGGTCAGCTTCTCTTTCGCTGCACCCGATAATTTCTCCCACACCCGGAACCAAAAGGTCGGTAGCGGCAACGGTTTTACCATCGGGGTTTTGCTTCATATAGAAAGATTTAATATCCTTGGGGTAATCGGTTAAAAATACCGGCTTTTTGCAAACCTCCTCGGAAATATAGCGCTCGTGCTCGGTCATAAGATCCGAGCCCCATTCCACGGGATACTTAAATTCCTTGCCCGAGGCTTTAAGCTTTTCTATAGCCTCGGTGTAGGTCATAATTGCGAAATCGTGGCTTGCCACGGCGGTAAGCTTTTCAACAAGCCCGTTTTCAAAATGCTTATCGAAGAATTTAAGCTCCTCGGGGCATTTTTCAAGCACGGTTTTAATTATGTGCTTTATAAGCGCCTCGGCAATTTCTATAATATCGGGCAGCTCTGCAAAGGCAACCTCGGGCTCAACGTGCCAGAACTCCGCAACGTGACGCGGGGTGTTGCTCTTTTCGGCACGAAAGGACGGACCGAAGGTGTAAATTTTACCGAACGCCATTGCGGCAACCTCGCCCTCTAACTGACCCGAAACGCTCAAAGACGCGCGCCTGCCGAAGAAATCGTCGGCATAATATTCCTCTTCCGATTTATAATCGTTGCTGTAGCCTATTGTGGTGACCTTGAACATTTCGCCCGCGCCCTCGCAGTCGCTCGCGGTGATGAGCGGTGTATGAACATAGACAAAGCCGCGGCTCTGGAAAAATTCGTGAATGCAGGCGGAAACCACCGAGCGCACTCTGAAAACGGCGTTGAAGGTGTTTGTTCTCACTCGCAGGTGCGGTATTGTACGGAGATATTCAAGCGTGTGGCGCTTTTTCTGCAGCGGGTAATCGGGCGGGCACTCACCTAAAACGGCAATGCTTTCGGCGTTTATCTCCACCGAATCCGCCGCAACGGCGGATTTCACCGTCTTACCCGTTACTTTAAGCGCCGTTCCTAGCTTCATATAATCCGAAATATCATCAAAATCGGCTTTATTTATAACTATCTGCAGGTGCTTAAGCGTTGTGCCGTCGTTAAGCTCGATAAACGCCATGCTTTTGGAATCGCGTGAGGTTCGCACCCAACCGCAGACCGTGACTTGCGTTTCGAGCAGGTCGCTGTTTTTAAAAATTTCCGAGATGTCAGTGTGCTTCATAAAAACTTCTCCTTAAATCAATCAAAAATAGCGTCTATTCATCCTAAATTCATTAGGACGAATAGACGCTATCCGCGGTGCCACCTAAATTACCTATCAGACAAAACTATTGTACCCTGTCTGTATGGTCTCTTTTATTCCGATTTAACGCGTCGGCGCGGCGCACCTACTTGACCCTTAGGGCTTTCGGCTTGCGGCTCCGGAGTGTTATTCATACCGCGGCGCCGCCGACCTCCCAGCCCCGCCGGCTCTCTTTGCACGCTTTAACGGTATTACTTCTCTCCATCCTCGCCTTTAACATAAAAAATTATATCACCCGAAATGAAAATTGTCAACCAAAATTCACAAAACGAAAAAACCGACGGAAAGTATCCCGTCGGTCGCATAAAAAAGAAAAAAATATTTTAATATTATTCGGTAATAACGGTTATCTCCGGTGGAGCCGTCCATTCAGTCTTAATTTCCCCGCCGAGATTTTTGCAGCTTACCGTTACCGTACCGTACGGTGTGGGATATTTGCCTTCTGCCCATTCGAGATTTCCGAGCCGCGGAGCTATGCGGATCTTTTTACAGCCCGGCTCCGATATGCGGATTCCGAGCACCTCCTCCGCCAAAAACGCCGTGGGAGCGCTCGACCAGCCGTGGCACAGGCTGTGGCGAAAGCCCTTATAGCAGAATGCGCCGTTATCGCCGTGAATATCGGTCTTTCCTTCCTCGGGAATTTCATCTATCGCAGAAACATTTTCAGCCCACGCAATATCAAAATCCTCCCAAAATGTAGTAGCACCGAGCTTCAGCATTGCGCCGTAATACTCCTTGAGAATGCCGAGCGCTGCGGATATATCCTTTTCGGCCGCCGTCTTCAGAAGATAATAGCTCATAAAGGTTGAAAAGCCCTCCGCGCCGTTTTTGAGTATCAGCTCCGCCGCCGCATTTTTATCGGTACAGTCAGCCATTGCCGCCATCGCCGCAGTCTGCTTTGCGCCGCAGTGCTTCCATTCGCTTTTCTTTAAAATATCCGCCTTCTCTTTGCAAAGTGCCGCAGCGCCCCCGTTTCCGAGATATCCGCACAGCTCGCCTGCAGCGTCAAGCGCCATAGCAAGCAGTGCGCGCGAGCCGTATTTCGCGGCTTCGGTGCCGTTTGTTTGCCAATCGAGGAAATAATAGCCTATACTGTCAGAGCCGTCCTGTGATACAAGCGAGCTTATCCTTTCGGAAAGCGATATTATATATTCCGCGTTTTTATGCAAAAACTCTGTGCTGCCGGTATAAAAATACCAATCCCTTACTATTATCAGCCACCAAAAGGAATAGGTCGGCATATTGTTCATCCAGCCGGGCAGCGGTGTGGCTTCCTTAATGTATTCAAGCGTTTTTTCCATCAGCGGTATGCTGCCGAAGACCGAGCGCACCGTAAGCATTTCGGGGTGCATATCCCCCACCCATACAAGGCGGTCGCGCTTGATTCCGTCCCATATGTAATTCTGCAGGCAAAGCCCGCAGGTATACGCCGCAGTGTCATAAATTTTGTTCAGCGTTTCATCGCTGCAGGAGAAGCTCCCGATATACGGAATATCGCCGTAAACCGAAACCGCCGCTGCAGACCTTACCGAAAGGCGCGTTCCCTTGCCGTTCAGACGCAGGCATACAAAACGGAAGCCCGTTTCGTTAAAGGTCATATCACTGTAGGAAGGAAGCAGTCGATCGGCGCTTCTCACCGCATGGTCGTTTGTGGAATTTTTTTCTCCCGGAGCGCTCAATGCCTCCGATACCGATTCGCCGCAGGTTATATTAACGCTTGCGGGCTTATCGGAATGCGATGAGAAGGTAAGAATTCTGACGCAGCCGTTGATCTCCCTGCCGAAATCAAGCAAAACGGCGGCATTTTCCCCTGTCTCGCCGTTTTCAAAAACGGTGCAGTCAGGCTCATTCAAGCCTATTTGAAGCGGCTTTTCCTTAAGCAGAGCTTCATGATTTAAAACGTTTCCGAAGGTCTTTACCACACGCACCGGAAAAAGCGTTTGCCTTAATCGTCTGTCGTAATTTTTTTCCATAGTGATACTCCTTTACACTTAAAAAAGTAAGATTATTTTATCCTTTTTTTGCCGTCTTTCTTATACTTGCCGAGCTTTGTATCCTCAAATTTCTCGGTCACCGTTTGATTTTCGGGCAATATCTCCTCTGTGCTTCGGCTGCTGCCCGAATTATCCGAAAAACAGCGTGCGCGCCGCTTTCCTCTTTGCCGCTGTCCTGCCTACAGCCGGCGGCAGATACAATCAGAACCGCGGCTGTGAAAAGAGCTGTGATTTTAATTCAGAAACTCATCAGCATAACCTCCGTGAATTTCAAAAAAATTATTTTTTAAATTCTTCTCAAGTGCGGTGCTAAAGTAAAAACGCAAGATAAAACAAATAAAGCCGTTCGATAATCGGCGTTTTAAAATGCAGATTCGCAAAAACTATCCTGTTATCTATTCTGATTTTACACTATGAAGAAAAAAAGACAATACAAATAATAATTAAAAATTAAAAACCTTTAAAAAAGAAGTTTTAAAAGAAATCTTGACTGTTGTGCGATTTGCAAATGCAATTAAAGTATAAACACAGTGAGGTGAATGTTCATGTGGGCAGATAAGTATTATTTCAGATGGGCGAACAGTCTTTCTCCCTTCCGCGGCGAGCTTGTCGGCTTTTCGTGCTGCGATTCCTGATATTATCAAGCTCCCAAGGAATCCGGTGTGACCGTGCCTAAATTCGTCACAAAGGGCGCGGTGACTCTTAAGGTCGACGACGCCACCGTTATAAAGGGCATTATAGATAACACCCCCAACAAGATATACTCCATTCAGGAGCTTGCCGATAAAACAGGACGCTCAAAGAATTTTGTGATCAAGGCATTTAAGCGCACCTACGGTGTAACGCCGCATACCTATATAATGTCTACTGAATAATTGCATTAGCAAATGCAATTATATAAAATCGAGTTAAAATCTCGATTTTATGGGTCAAAACCTTTGTTTTGACCGTCAGTATCCATTGATTGTCGCCTGATTTTAAAAAGAATCAAAATGTGATTCTTTTTAAAGTGCAAGGTTTTTTCGCAAAATTGCGCAAAAACCTTGCACCTGAACAATTCAAAAGTTTACACCAACATGCTCGGGTTAAGGTACTTTTGAATTGTTCAGCAGGCATTATATAAACGAAAAAAGCACGAAATAGCCAAAATGCTGCTTACCGAAACAGATTTGCCGATTGAGCAGATAGCCGCTTCCCTCGGCTTCCAAAGCTCCGAGCATTTTTCAACGCAATTTAAAAAGCTTTCCTCGGTATCCCCAAGGGCATACCGAATCGGGCATTAGTCGTCGAATAAAAGAAAAGGCTTTTAAAAACACCCTCCTAATGCTCGGGGAGGTATTTCCGTTGATAAAATTATAAGGCTGTTCCCTTTTTCGGCACAAAAAGCGAGGACATATCCGCTTTTTCCAATTCAAGCAGCCGCACCTTTTTATCGATACCGCCGGCATATCCTGTTAAGCTGCCGTTTGTGCCGACCACACGGTGGCACGGGATGATAAGCGAAACGGAATTATGCCCCACGGCACCGCCTACAGCCTGCGCAGACATTTTTGAAAGCCCATATTGCTTTACAAGCCTGTCCGCAATTTCGCCGTAGGTCATTGTTTGCCCGAAAGGAATTTCCAGCATAATTTTCCACACCGCTTTACGGAACGGCGTTGTTTTCATCAAAATCGGCGGGGTAAAATCGGGCGCTTTCCCTCTAAAGTATGTATCAAGCCAACGAACCGTCTGTTCAAAAATCGGCAGCGCCTGTTCCGCATATTCCTTTGCAAGCGTATTTCCGAAATATTTTTGTCCGTCAAACCAAAGCCCGGTAAGCTCTGTTCCGTTGCTTGATAAGGTAATTCCGCCGAGAGGCGACAGATAGTGATATACATAATCGGCAAGTCTGCCGCCGCGCGGGATATCCCCGGTTTTATTTTCCTGCGATTTTTCTTTCGCTTTCAATTTTCCTGCCGCTCCTTTTCGGTGTATACCGACCGAAAAGACTCCCGCGTCAGAGGACTTTTGCACTGCCTCTTCCGCAGGAGTCTTTTTCCCTGTTATCGGCTGTTTGACGATGTGTTCGGCTCTTTGATCTTCTTAACCTTAAACTGCTTTACGGCGTAATCATTTACCTTGCAGTCCATTTTATTTGCGTAATCGGTGATTTCCTTGTCAAAATCATCATCGGCAATAAGGTGTCGGCTCGCAAGGTCAAGCGTGTCGATATAGTAATCGTCTGCCTTAATATCCTGCTTCACCGCAAGTATCAGCCCTGCATTATCGGCAAGCTCAATAAGCTTAACTTCACCCGTTGCCATAGCCTTTACGGTGTCGTACTGATCCGACGCATAGGATGTATCCTTCGAGCCTAAAATGCTGGCATACTTATCTTTAGGCTGCTTTTTCTCGGTCGAGGTGCTTGAGTTGTTGTCGGTTGAGCCGTTTTGTTCTTTATAAACCGCCTCAAAGGTCTTTTTACCGCTCTTTAAATCTTCAAGGTAAGTATTAAATTTATTTTTAATCTCGGTTTTTTCATCATCAGTCTTGCCCGAAAAGCTGCCCTGAAGCATATCTGCAATTACGAAATTATCATAAAGCTTTGTTTTAACCTCATCGGCAGCTATTTCCTTTGTGCCGCCCTTGGAATAAAGGTGCTCAAAGTAAGCACTTGAATAATAGGAATCGAGCATGTACTGCTTGTAGGTATTCTCACCTACGCCGTTCGGTTCAAAATAAGAGGAATAGCCGTAATTTGACCAATAATAGTTTGCATAGGTTTCGGCGTTCTTTTTGTCATCCTCGGAAATTTCAAGCTTATTTTCCTTGCAAAGAGTTTTATAAGCCGCAATCTTCTTAAGGTTTTTAAGCGCGGTATCCTCTACCCACTTAACGAAATCCTTATCCTCAACCTTTTTTGAATAATAATCAATATCGGTTTTAGAGTCGCTGTCCGAAAGGCTTTCCTTAACTTTTGACTTTGCTTCGGAATCGGCATTTATAAGCGCGCACATATAATAAGCCGATGTAAAATTGACCTTGCCGACTGTTACTGCCGTTTCGTCCTTTTTATGGCAGGCGGTAAAGCCGAGCGCCATTACCGAAACCAAAGCAGCGGCAATAATTCTTTTGATGTTTTTCATTTTTCTATTCCTCCATAAAGAGTAAAAATACATATTAAATTAATTATATACCATATAAGCTCAAATGTCTACAAAAAATTGTAAACTTTTGCATTAAAGTGCTTTTGCAAGCTCTGCAGCCAAGTCTGACATCTTCTGCCCCGCTTTAAGCCGCACCGTGTAAACAGGCGTAGACGCGGCGTTAAGCGAAAATCTTGAGCCGAAATGCTCCGAAAGCTTTGCTACCGCCTCGGGCTTTATTGAGTTTATGTGCAGTATTGCAGTGTTTGATGTGCCCGTAATCTCGCAAATATCGGCAGCGGCGGCCTTACTGCGTAAAATAGCCACGTCTATAAGCCCCATAACCGCCTGCGGCGGCTCGCCGAAACGGTCGCACAGCTCGTCTATAACGTCGCTTACGTCCTCGTCTGTTCTTATAGCCGCTATGCGCTTGTAAATTCCGAGCCTTGCGGGTAATGACTCAATGTAGCTTTCGGGTATATGCGCCGAAATGTTAAGGTCCACCGTGCAGGGCATATCCTCTGTCTCGGGCTGACCGTTTTCCTCATTCACCGCCTGCGATAGGAGTTTCAGGTACATATCGTACCCAACCGCCTCCATATTGCCGTGCTGCTCGCCGCCCAAAATGCTGCCCGCGCCCCGTATTTCAAGGTCGCGCATTGCAATTTTAAAGCCCGAGCCGAACTCGGTAAACTCGCGTATCGCCTCAAGCCGCTTTGACGCTACGTCGGATAACTGAACATTCCGCCTGAAGCAGAAATACGCATACGCCCGCCGCGGCGAACGCCCCACGCGCCCGCGCAGCTGGTGCAGCTGCGCCAAGCCCATTTTGTCCGCCTCTTCTATTATAAGGGTATTTGCATTAGGCACGTCAACGCCCGTTTCTATAATCGTTGTGCAAACAAGCAGGTCAATTTCGTGCTCCACAAGCCGCCGCCACACGTCGGTCAGCTCGTCCTCACTCATCTGCCCGTGCGCTATACCTATATTTATATCGGGCAGCTTTGCTTTAAGCACCCCTGCGCAGCGCTCAATGCTTTCAACGCGGTTGTGCAGGTAATAAACCTGTCCTCCGCGGCGTATTTCCTTATTTATCGCATCGGTTATAACGCCTAAATTGTATTCAAGAACATAGGTCTGCACGGGGTGTCTGTCCCCCGGTGCCTCGTCTATTGAGGACATATCCCTAAGGCCCGAAAGCGCCATATTAAGCGTTCGCGGTATCGGGGTGGCGCTTAAGGTCAAAATATCCACAAACGGGTACTGCTCTTTCAGCTTTTCCTTTTGCGCCACGCCGAAGCGCTGTTCCTCGTCTATTATTACAAGCCCTATGTTTTTAAAGCTCACATCCTTTGAAATAAGCCTGTGCGTGCCTACCACCATATCGAGCCTGCCGCATTTAAGGTCGGCTATTACCCTTGCCTGCTCTTTAGGCGAAACAAAGCGGTTAAGCAGCCCTACCGATACGGGCATTTCGCCGAAACGGCGGATTATTGTATTATAATGCTGCATTGCAAGTATGGTTGTGGGAACAAGCAGCGCGCACTGCTTGCCCTCGCTTATGCACTTGAAAGCCGCGCGCAGCGCAACCTCTGTTTTGCCGAATCCCACATCGCCGCAAAGCAGCCTGTCCATAGGCGTTTCGCGCTCCATATCGTGCTTTATTTCGTTAATGCAGCGCAGCTGATCGTCGGTCTCTTCATATTCAAAGCGGCGTTCAAAGTCGTTCTGCAAGTCGGTATCGGGGCTGAAAGCGTAGCCCTTTACCGCCATACGCTTTGCGTAAAGCGCAGTTAATTGCTTTGCCATATCCTTAACCGCTGCCTTAACGCGCTTGCGGGTCTTCTGCCATTCGCTGCCGCCGAGGCGATTAAGTCTCACACCGCCGTTTTCAGCCGCGCCGATGTATTTTGAAACTAAATCAAGCTGCGTTACAGGCACATATAAAACGTCGCTTTTGGCGTACTTTATCTTTATATAATCCTTTGTAACCCCGCCTTGGGTTATGCGGTTAATGCCGTCAAAAATGCCTATTCCGTGCGCCTCGTGCACAACGTAATCGCCCTTTTTAAGCTCATCGAGCGAGCCTATTTCCTGCCCAGCCTTGTGCTTTTTCTTATGCTTTTTACCATCGGGCGCTATAAACCTGTGGGTTATAAGCATAAATTTTTGCGAGGGTATTTCAAATCCTGCCGATAGCCCGCCCGGTATTACCGTAACGCCCGCGGGCGCGGTATCGGCGTTCATGGTATAAACGCTTTGCACACCGCGCTCGCAAAGCTCGGCATTTAACACCTGCGCCGCCCTTTGCTCGCCCGCCAAAATAACTACATTGCCGCGAATATCCCGCATATATGAAATATCCTCAAGCAACACCTCAATATCCCCGCCCCAGGCGGTTGAGCGCTTGTAATTAAAGTTTATAACCGATTTCGGCTTTATCTCATACGATCCGCGCGGGAAGTTTTCGGCAATAATGCCGTTACCCGCGAAACCGAAAAATTCGGTTTTATCAAGCTGCAGCTTTGCGGTTTTTGAAAACAAATACCCCTCTTCAAGGTAGTTTTCAGTATCGGCTGAAAGCTGAATTTCCATTGATTTAAAGCGTTCCGCCATATTTCCGCTTTCGCTGAGCATTAAAAGCGAATCGCCGAAATATTCAAACACCGTGCCCATGGTATCAAGCAGCGGAATGTACCTATCAGGCGGAATTTTAACGCCGTTTTCAAGCAGCTCCGCGTCCTTTGCCAGAATATTGCGCTGTTTAAGCGTTAAGGCGGGGTTCGGTATTTCCGTTTTTAATTTCGCGGCTAATTTCGGCGGGTCGAACATAACCTCCGCCGCGGGGGATATTTCAATTTCGTCCGCGTTTTCTTCGCGCCGCTGCGTTTCGGGGTCGAAATATGAAATACTGTCAATTTCATCGCCCCAGAATTCAATGCGGCATGGCTTTTCGGAATTTACGGGGAATAAATCAAAAATTCCGCCGCGCACCGAAAACTGCCCCGAGCCCTCGCAAAGCTGACTCCTTGTGTACCCCGCGTTTATAAGGCGTTCCGCTAATTCAGATGTGTCGGCGCTGTCGCCCGTTTTTAAGGTAAAGCGCGAGCTTTTCAGCACTTCGGGCTTTACGGTGTACTGCACCGCCGCGTCAAGCGAAATTGTAAGCAGGTCAAAAGCCCCATCCGCCACGGCAGACAGGGTGTCAATTCTTTTATGCTCATATTCCTTTGAGTAGCCGCTTAAATCGCCTATACATAAATCCCGCGCGGGGAAATTAAGGCATTTAAGCCCCAAAGCGTTTATATCGCCGCAAAGCTCTGCGGCAGTCGCTTCATCGTGGGTGATTAAAACCACGCGCTTTCCCGTGTGCCCGTGCAGCGATGCCGCGATTATCGCCTTGTGTATGAGCGACAGCCCCGTGCAGACTATCGGCAGCCTGCCGCGCTCAGCCTCATTTAAGAGTGACGCGTAATCGGGGTCTTTTTTCAGTACTTCGTTTATCAGCTTCATATTAACCGTTGTATTTGTTCATAGCGCTGTCAATTCCGTGCAGTATTGTTTCCTCCGCCGCGTTCGCCGCCTTTTCGAGCGCCTTTTCAAGGTCTGCGCGCTGCTCTTTCGGAATTTTGCCGAGAACCCAGTCCTTCAAATCATAATTGCGGTCGGGGCGCTCGGAAACGCCTATTTTTATCCGCTTAATATCGTCCGTTCCCATAAGCTCTATAATATCGCGTATTCCGTTGTGGCCGCCGTGCGTGCCGCTGCGGCGAATACGAATTTTCCCCACCGCCTGTGTAATATCGTCAAACATTATTATAATGTTCTCGGTGGGAATTTTGTAAAACCGCGCAATAGCGGCTACCGCCCTGCCTGAGTCGTTCATATATGTTTGCGGCTTTGCCAGAATAACGCGGCAGCCGCCCAAATTTATTTCGCCGTATTCCGCGTCAAACTTGCGCTTGTTAAAGGTCATACCGTGCTTTTCCGCAAGCCTGTCCGCCGCCATAAAGCCTGCGTTGTGGCGCGTTTCGGCATATTGCAGCCCGGGGTTTCCGAGCCCTGCAATAAGCCATATTTCATTTGTCTTTTTGCCGAACATTTTTATTCCTTAACCAATACCTTTTCAATTTTTCCTATTACTATATTGTGCAAATCGTTATCGTACCAGCGCAGCGGCTCTTTATCGGTAAAGCACTCCTCTTTCATCTGCTGAACATACAGCTTTTTGCAGATTATAACGAGCCTTGCCTCATTAAAATACACCGCGCCGCCGTCAAACACGGGGGTCAGCCCCGTTTCGGCGGTCTTATCGGTATCGCGCCCCGATTTTGAACCGCACACCTTGTGTATCGCCTTGTTATCGCCGTAAAAGCTTAATGTGAAATAATCGTTTTTATCCACAAGCTCCATTGTGTAGCGCTGCGGGCGGATAACGGCGGCAACGCAGTCATACCCCCACATTTCACCCGCAAAACCCCAAGAAGCGGTCATCATATTATATTTATCTTTCGTACCGGCAGATATTAGCGCCCATTCGTCGGCAATGGTTTTAATAAAGTTATCCTTAATATCTTTCGCATTTATTTCTTTAAACAAAATTGTCACCTCAAAATTAGATATTAGATGTTAGACATTAGACCGTAGACATATTCCGCATTACGAATTCCGAATTCCGCATTATATATTATATGCTTTTTATTCCGTTTGCGCCGTAACGCTTGCAAAATAATCCTCTGCCAAGGCTAACTGCTCGTCTATCAGCCGCCGTTTTTCCTCATCGGCGTTATCGGTGGTTACAATATTAAGGATTTCCGCCTTTGCAACCTCGGTTCTGCCCAAAATAAGGTTTATAAGCTCCTTTGCGTTGTCGCGGGTTTTGAGCTGCTCGCAGTATTTCGCCGCCGCAACCACCGTTTTGCCTATAACCGCCGCACCGTACTCGGTATCGGGCGTTATTCCCGCCTGTTTTATAACCTTTGCTTCAAGCATTTTAAGCGGTGCGGCAGTCGAGCCCTTGTTTTCGGTAAGGCGCGCGTTTTCCTCTTTAAGCGCTGCAGTCCTGCGCTTTTCCTCTTCAAGTTCCTTTTTAAGCCGCTTGATCTCGCTTTCGGCGGCGGTAAGCCTATCGAATAGCTGAATATTCTGTTCAAGCAAAAGTTTTTTTCTCATTGAAATTCACTCTCCAATTATTCGGTGTCCTCTTCCTCAAGGGGAATCTGCTCGCGTAAATCGGCAATTTCGGGCTTTAGCTTTTCTACTACCTTTGCGTCGTAAAACTCGTTTTCAAGCGGCAGGTTCTTTTTCTTTACTCGGTAATTAACAAAGCTTTCGATAAGGTAATAAATAACCGCAAACGCCGGCACGCCTATCACCATTCCGGGCACGCCGAACATTCCGCCGCCCACAACAATGGCGAAAACCACCCAAAAGGCAGAAAGCCCCGTTGAGTTGCCCAAAATTTTCGGTCCTAAGAAATTGCCGTCAAACGCTTGCAGGCAAATTATGAATATTATAAAATAAACGCCCTTCATGGTGTCGGTTAAAAGTATCAGCGCCGCGCAGGGTATGCCGCCGATGTACGGCCCAAAAACGGGTATAACATTGGTAACCCCCACAGTAACCGCTACAAGCATGGGATACGGCATTTTGAAAATTGTAACGCCTATAAAGCACAGCACGCCTATAATGGCGGAATCGAGCAGCTTGCCGTAAATAAAGCCGCTGAAAATGCTGTGAACCCTTTTGCCCGTGCGCAAAATGCGCTCAACCACGCTGTTTTTAATGCAGGCGAACATTATTTTTCTGAATTGCCGCATTAAAAGCGCCTTATTATAAAGTATGTAAAGCGCGAAAATATATCCCACCGCAAAGTTTTTAATAAAGTTTACAACGCTCCAAACTCCGCTTGCGAAATACGCCGCCATGGAGTTTACATAAGCGGTAAAATCATTTTGCAGCCACTTTTTCTCGTATTCATAAACCGACATTAAAACCTTTTGCAAATCGCTGTTTCTCTCAAATTCGGTGCTGACCCTTTGGGCAAAGTCTTCAAGCTGGCCCGGCAAAACCTTTACCATGCTTGAAATACTGTCAATAAACTGCGGCACTATCATATAGAATATCAAAATCAATACGGCGGTAAATGCCGCCAATGCGCCGAAAACGCTGACGCCGCGCGCAACCCTCTTGTAAATATTGTTTTGCAGCTTAATATTTTTCTTTGAAAGCTTTAAAAGCCCGCCGTTAATAGCGTTTGCAATGGGGTTTACCAGGTAAGCGATTATAAACCCGATTATAACCGGCTCTATTACTCCCAGCAGCTTTTTAAGAAAAGCGAAAATACCGGGCAAACGGTACATAAGAAAGAAAAACACAACGCAGGCGGCAATTACCAAAAACGCCGTAAGACCTGTGTAGAAATATTTAATTCCGAATTTTTCGTTCTTCATTTTTTTCAGTCCTTTTCTTTTTTATCCTGCAAATCAAAAGGAAAACAAGCATTGATAAGGCAATTCCCAGCACCGCGCCCGAAAAATCTATCATAACATCGCGCACCTCGCCGCTTCTGCCGGGCACGAAAAGCTGATGAATTTCATCGCTTGCGGCGTATAAAAGACAAACCGTGCAGCTTGTTGCAAGCCGCATAGCGAAAAGCAATTTTTCATAGCTTATAATCGCAAGAAAGCTTAAAACGCCTAAAATCATATATAAGCAGAAATGCGCCGATTTTCTGACCAAAAATTGCAAAGACGCAACAATTTCCGCTTGCTCCGCCGCAGGCAGGCTACCAAAGCCGGGGCGAAAAATTCCTGCGATAAGCCTTATTACATTTCCGCTCGTCCCCGATGATACCGCGGCGTTTTGGGAGGATAAAAGGAATATAAGCGCCATCCATAAAACCAGCGCCGCCGCCGTGATTATTCTGAACGCTGTTTTATTTGCCTTAATAATTTCCCGCCTCCCGAAAACTTAAAAGCCGCCACCTACCGGAAAACCGATAAGCCGGTGACGGCTGAAAATTAATTTACCTTTGTGTAATAGAGCATCGGGTCCCTCCAAATGTTGTTGACTTTAAGTCCGAAATGGAGATGAGAGCCTGTCGACCACCCTGTTGAACCGACATAACCGATTATCTGACCCTTTTTTACCCTCTGTCCGGCAGATACGGCAACGCTTTGCATATGAGCATACCATGCAACATATATTGTCCCCTTAGAATCCTTGCCGTGATCTATTATAACATAATTACCGTAGCCGTTACCACAGCAGTTACCTCTTTTGCCGTAGTTGTGCGGACAACTGTTTCTGATTTCCTTTACTACGCCGTCGGATATTGCCATAATTTTTGTGCCGAAGGGTGCCGCTATATCCACGCCGTCATGGTGTCCATTGTGAACGCTGTCATTACTTTGAAAATATGCGCTTATCCTGCCGAAGGTGGGCCAAAGGAACTGACCGCCGTCATAGCTTATGCTGCCGCCGCCGTTTGACGCACGGTCAATATCAGCCATATCTTTATAATTTTTGTTTATCTTCGCGTCCTTTGCCTTATTGGCGGATTCAAGGCTGCCCTTTGAGGAATTTAGCTTGGAAATAACCGACTGAATCTGATTGTTCTGGTCGGACAAGGCTTTTTGCTTTTGGGTAATGGTGTTTTTTATTGCAAGCTGCTCTTCAAGCAACTTATTATTTTCATTTTGCTTTTCTTCAAGTACCTTTACCGCCGCTGCGATTTGTTCAATCATTTTTTTATCCTTAGCGGAAACACTGGCGGTAAGCTGCGAAAGCTCCAAAAACTGTGAAAAATCGTCTGCACCCAAAAGCACCTGAACCTGACTGCCTGTATTGCTCATATAAATAGCGCGCAAACGCTTTTTAAAGGCGGTCTTTTTATTTTCAATTTCGGTGTTTTTCTTTTCAATTTCCGCCTTATTAGCGGCAATTTTTGAATTAACCTCGTTTATCTGGCGGTTGCAGGCGTCAATTTCCTTGTAAACAAGCGTCATTTGCTGCATAATAGCGTCTTTCAGCTCTTCCTGCTTGTTTATATCGTTTTTCAGCGAATCGATTTTTTGCTGATTAGCCTTTTGTTCGGCGCGCAGCTGATTTATTTCATTTTGCAGCTGACTCTTGCTTTTTGCGGCATATACAGGCGCAGCGGTAAAAGCCGCCGAAACGCTCATAGCTACCGTTAAAAAGAAAGTTAAAGTCTTTAAAAAATACTTCTTCATTTTTCCTCCTAAATCGCCGCAAATTCGCTGCCCTCATGACGGAGATATTTGCTTATCATAATAACACTGCCGAGAACACCCGCGAAAATACCTATACCAATGAATACAAGCAAAAGCCAGCCTGCAACATCGGAATAATGCACAATATCACTTGTTCCGAGCGTGCCTATAATCGTTTCGGTCGCCACGCGGTAGCAGAAGTACAGAAGCCCCTCCGCTATAAGCGCGGAAACCACGCCTATTAACATACCCTCAACTACAAAAGGTATTCTTACAAACGAATCGGTAGCGCCCACCGCCTTCATAATGCTGATTTCCAGCTTGCGGTTATACATGGTAACCCTTATTGTGTTGGAAACTATAACAAGCGCTATAACCATAAGTATTGCGATTATCCAAAAGCCCGCAATACCTATTCCCTTTTTAATGGCGGTAATTTTTTCCGCAAGGTCGCTCTGCGACTGTACAGCGCTTATACCGTCAATTTTTTTCACCTGCTCAAGCGTTTCATCAAAGCGGGACATATCCTTCATCTGAATTTTTGCCGCGCCCGACATCGGGTTGCCGTTTTTTTCATCAAGGAACGAAAAATAGCTTTCCTGCCCTTCAAGCATTGACTTTTTAACGCTTTCAAGCGCCTCATCCGGAGAAACATAGGTAACCGATGCTACATTATCGAGCTTTGCTATTTCATCGCAAAGCGCTTTTGCCTCTTCTTCGCTGTGAACAATATAATCGCTCTGCTTTATGCCGTTTTCATCGGCCTTTTCTTCGCTTGAGGCACTTGACGCACTGCTTGCTGCAGACGAAGTGGTGCTGTCCGAAGACGCAGCTGCCGAGGAACTGTTAGAGGATGTATCGGACGAAGTATCCTTATCCCCGTAAAGCGCCCAGCTGTAATCCTTCATATATGCCATTACAACGTTTTGCTGCTCCAAATTTCCTACCGCTTTATTCACGTTTTCGGAAATAAGAATTGCAAGCCCGATTATAACCATGCAGGCAACCAAAACGCCGACCGATGCCAAAGACATAAGGCGGTTAACCCAGGTGTTTTTGACTCCCTCGCCGACGAGGTATTTCATACTTCCCATTTTCATCAGAAATCACCCCCGGCATTATCTGCTACAATTCTTCCGCCGTCAAGCATAATAACGCGGTGGTGGAAATCGCGCACAAGGTTGTGGTCGTGCGTAACCATAAGCACGGTTGTGCCGCGGTTGTTAATTTCGGTCAGCAACGATACTATTTCATAAGACATATTGGGGTCTACGTTACCCGTAGGCTCGTCCGCAATAATAAGGTCGGGCGAGTTTACAAGCGCGCGCGCCAAGCCCACGCGCTGCTGCTCGCCGCCCGAAAGCTGCGCCGGCATTGAGCGGGCTTTATTGCCAAGCCCCACCTTTGATAGCGCCTTTGAAACCTCACGGCGAACATCTCTGCCCGAGGCGCCCACAACGTGCATTGCAAATGCAACATTCTGAAAAACATTCATGGTGGGTATTAAGCGGAAATCCTGAAACACTATGCCCATAGTGCGGCGCAGCATGGGAACCTGCTTACGCGGCATTTTGGTAAGGTTAAAGCCGTTTACGGTGATAATTCCCGTATTAGCCTTTTCCTCGCGCATAATAAGCTTCATAAAGGTACTTTTGCCCGCACCCGACGAACCGACTACGAAAACAAACTCGCCGTTGTTTATTGTGATATTAACATCCTCAAGGGCGTGCGTACCGGTGGGATAGGTTTTTGAAACGCCGCGGAATTCTATTATCGGCGCAGTATTCGCCGGTTCTTCACGATTAAGGAGTAATTCTTCCATTTACTGACAGTTCCATTCCTTCAATTAATACTTAATGGGGTTGCTCTTTAAGTATTTATTAACCATAAGGGCAATTTTAAAGATGATTGCGTGGTCAAACTCACGCAGGTCAAGTCCTGTTATCTTCTTTATCTTTTCAAGTCTGTAAACCAGGGTGTTGCGGTGAACAAACAGCTTTCTCGAAGTCTCCGAAACATTGAGGTTATTTTCAAAGAAACGCTGAATTGTAAACAGGGTTTCCTGGTCGAGGCTTTCAATAGAGCCGCGCTTGAAAACTTCCTTTAAGAAGGTTTCGCAAAGGGTTGTAGGCAGCTGATAAATAAGTCTTGCGATACCTAAGTTATCATAAGAAATAATGGTCTTTTCGGTATCGAATACCTTGCCGACCTCAAGCGCCGTTTGAGCCTCTTTAAAGGAACGGGCAAGATCCTTAAGTGTATCGACCGTTGTACCTATACCTACTACAACCTGAGCGTAGAACTCGCCCGAAACGGTATCGGCAATGGTGGAAGCCAGCTTTTCGATGGTTTTGGTATCGATTCCCGGCTTTGTTTCCTTAACAAGCGCAATATCCGTCTCGTTTATGTTTATAACGAAATCCTTGGACTTGTCCGGGAAAAGATTCTGAACAACGTCGTAAATGGAAACATCGTGCGTTTCAACCCCGCGAATGAGTATTACGGTGCGCGAAACGTCCGAATTAAAGTAAAGCTCACGCGCCTTTAAGTATATATCGCCCGGCAGAATATTATCGAGAATTATGTTCTTAATAAAGTTGCTGCGGTCGTATTTTTCATCATAATAAAACTTGATGTTTGCAAAGGAAACAGCTAAAACTGCCGCGTATTTTGAGGCAATAACATCGTCTCCCTCAACAAAAACTATGTAATTTGTGCCCTGCGTTGTGCCGAGGCTTTTGAAGGTGTAGCCGCCGTTTAAATACACATCGGCAGCGGGAACGGAAAACGGGTCGACATTCTCCCCTATTCTGCCGAGCTCACTGCAGGCAATAACGGTAAAATTCTCGTCAATAACGCCGAAGGTTCGGTCTATTGCATCCTTCATCTGATGGATTACGCCTTGGAAAAGACGGTTTGACATATTATACACATCCCTTAAAATAATTAGAAAAATACTAATAACTATATTTTACACAATTGCGCTCCGTTTTGCAAGTGATATTCGCAAAAATACATAAAAAAGTTACAAAATCATTACAGGTGACGAAAATCAGGGGTGTCAAATTGTAGATTTTCCACCAAAAATGCTTTTATTCCTCTTGACTTCTTGCCCTATTAATGTTAAACTCATCTAAAAAACGGAGAAAATGAACATATGAAAAACAAAAATGATGCCGCGGGAACCGCAGCGGCGCTTGCGGCAAATATAATTTTCGGCTGCAGCTTTATATTTTCCAAAAAGGCTCTCAGCGCTGCGCATCCGCTCATGATTCTGTCGGTGCGGTTTACCGTTGCGTTTATTGCTATGAGTCTTTTGATACTTACAGGTAAATTCCGCTTATCGCTTAAAGGCAAGCCGAAGAAAAGACTTTTGATAATGGCGCTTGCACAGCCGCTTCTGTATTTCATTTTCGAGCTTTACGGCTTAAGTCTTGTCTCATCCGCATTATCGGGCGTGATAATCGCGCTCGTGCCCGTAGCGGTTATACTTTTATCGGCGCTGTTTTCAGGCGAAAAGCCCACCTTATTGCAGGGCGTTTGTACCGCCGTATCGCTTGTAAGCGTTTCGGTCATGAGCATTATTTCAAATGACGGCAAGGAAAACCGAACAACAGGAATACTTCTTTTAGCCGCAGCGGTTTTGTGCGCTGCGGTATTCAATATTTTAAGTCGAAGCGAATCAGAGCACTTTTCACCCTTTGAAAGAACGTGGTTTATGTTTTTGATTGGTGCTGTCGGTTTTAATGCGGCGGCAATAGCGGTTTTGCGCGGCAAGTACATATCGGAGCTTATCGCCGCTGCCGGCTCTTATAGTTTTTGGGTCGCAATCCTTTACCTTGCTGTGCTGTCCTCGGTCGCGGCCTTTATGCTGTACAACTATTCAACAACCGTTATAAGCGCAACAAGGGCGGCGTCTTTTTCAAACATAATAACCGTTGTTACCGTGATAGCCGGCGTGACAATACTTCACGAGCATTTTACGCCGACACAATACCTGCTTTGCGCGCTGATAATTTTGGGCGTTTGGGGAGTGAATTCAGACATCAGACATTAGATTTTAGATATCAGATATACAAAAAATCCCCCTCGTTCAAGGGGGATTTTTGACTTAACCTTAATCGTTTACATAAGGCAGAAGAGCTATCTGACGCGCACGCTTGATAGCGGTGGTCAGCTCGCGCTGATGAGCGGCACAGGTGCCGGTAACGCGGCGGGGAAGAATCTTTGCACGCTCGGAGATAAACTTGCGAAGACGCGCAACATCCTTATAATCGATAGCTTCCACACGGTCAACACAGAAATGGCAAACCTTTTTGCGTGCTTTTCTGTGCATTGCTCTGTCGTTCTTCTCGTTTTCCATTTTAACAAACCTCCTATATACAGGATGAGACAAAATCAATTATTAAAAGGGCAGATCGTCATCCGACATATCTCCCAGCTCGGCAAAATCATTGCTGCCTGCGTTGCTGTAGGAACGGGTCGGTTCGGAATTGCCTGCGGGGGCATTGCCCGCCGATGCGGAATCACGCTTGGATTCCACGAATTGAATATTGTTTGCAACTACCTCAAATGCGGTTCTGTTGTTACCGTTTTTATCGGTATATTTACGGGTCTGAATGCTGCCCTCAATGCCGATAAGGTTACCCTTTTTGAAATATTTTGCAACAAATTCCGCCTGTTGACGCCAAGCGACTATATTTATAAAATCAGTCTGCCTTTCTTCGCCTGAGCCGAAGCGTCTGTCAACAGCGATTGAAAAGGAAGTAACGGAAAGTCCGCTTTGGGTCGTTTTAAGCTCGGGGTCTGCAGTTAATCGACCTGTTAAAACCACAATATTAAACATTTTCGTTCCTCCTTACTTCTTGATAACCATAGCGCGAAGAACACCGTCGGTGATCTTTGCTATACGCTCAAGCTCTGCCGGGAAAGACGGCTCGCTTTCAAAAGTGAAGAAAACATAGTAGCCTTCCGCTTCGTCGTTGATGAGATAAGCCAAGCGGCGCTTGCCCCAGTCGTCAACATTCTCAATTGTGCCGTGCTTTGCGATAAGGTCATTGAATTTTTCCTTTAAAGCCGCAGTGGCATCTTCACCCTGCGCAACGGATAAAACAATGGCAGCCTCGTACTTGTTTGTCATTTCTTTGCACCTCCCTTTGGACTTTTGGCCCCGCGAAAGCGGAGCAAGGAGCTAATTTTTATAATCAGCAAACTGTATTATAACAATTTTTTTCCTGCTTGTCAATAAAATTATTGCTTTTATTTGCGTTTGACTGTATAATAGCCTTGAAGGAGTGATTTTAATGCTGCTCACAATAGATATAGGTAATACGAATGTAACGCTCGGAGCGTATAATTCAAATATCCTTTCCTTTACCGCGCGGCTCTCGACCGACAGCGGCAAGACCTCCGACCAGTATGCAATCGAAATCAAGGACGTGCTTTCGCTTTACGGTCAAAGCTTTGAGGATATTGAGGACTGCATTATATCCTCTGTCGTACCCGCGGTGACCGAAAGCGTCGGCGGAGCGGTTTCAAAGCTCTGCCATATTGTTCCGCTTATTTTAGGCCCCGGAGTCAAAACCGGGCTTAATATAAAAATTGATAACCCCGCACAGCTCGGCGCAGACCTTGTGGCGGGTGCGGTAGGCGCGCTCGAAGAATACACAATGCCCTGCGTTGTAATAGATATGGGTACCGCCTCCACAATCAGCGTGCTTGATAAAAACGGCACATTTTTAGGCGGAGCTATCGCCGCAGGCGTGCGGCTCACACTAAAAGCTCTGACCGCGAATACCTCACAGCTGCCGTCGATCCCGATAGAAGCGCCAAAATCGGTCATCGGCACAAACACCGTGGAATGTATGCAGTCGGGACTTGTTTACGGCACCGCCTCCATGATAGACGGTCTGCTTGATAAAATCGAAGATGAGCTCGGCGAAACGCCGACCTTTGTTGCAACGGGCGGACTTTCAAAGGAAATAATAGCCCACTGCAGAAAGAACATTATATACAATGAAAATCTTTTACTTGAGGGATTGAAGGCCATTTACGAAAAAAACAACCAGCCTATATAACTGACTAAAACAACCGCTTTTGCGGATAATATATAGGGCTGACGAGAGTTAAACTCATCAGCCAAGGAACTCTACTCATAAAGAGAGAGTATCGGAGGTAATGAATTATGTCAACAGAAAGAAAAAAACAAACAGAAAACCTTGTACTCGGCGCAATACTGACGGCAATCGTCGTTGTGCTGCAGATTTTGGGCGGATTTATCAAGTTCGGTCCGTTTTCCGTTTCGCTGGTGCTCATACCTATAGTTATAGGCGCGGCGAAATGCGGCGTGAAGATCGGTACATGGCTCGGCCTTGTGTTCGGCACGGTAGTGCTGCTGAACGGCGACGCAACGGCGTTTTTTGCCGTAAATGTATTCGGCACGGTACTGACGGTGCTGCTCAAAGGCGCGGCGTGCGGCTTTGCGGCGGGGCTCACCTACAAGCTGCTTGCAAAATACAATAAATATGCGGCGGTCATTGCCGCGGCGGTCGTCTGCCCGCTTGTGAACACGGGCGTTTTCCTTATAGGCTGCCTGCTGTTCTTCCTTGATACCATAAAGGCGTGGGGCGCGAATCTTGGATTTACCAATACCGTATCATATGTATTTTTAGGTATGGTCGGCGGAAATTTCCTGTTTGAGCTTGCCTCAAACATGATTTTAAGCCCGGTTATACTGCGGATACTCAATTTCAAAGAGAAATAATATCATATACAGCAAAAGCTGTCGTTGTCATTTTTATGACAGCGGCAGCTTTCATTCTGTCGAAAAAACGCTTGTTCAACGGTTTTTTCAAGGACATCGGGGCGGTATTCCCGTCCAAGACGGTGTCAACTTTTTTCGACACGACCGAATTGTTATGAGTTTACTATTTCGGCATAAACCTCATCAAAGCGAGCCTTGCTCTCATCAGACGAAACTGTATTTCCGATTATATGCTCCCTTGTTTGATTGAGGGATTCAAGCAGACCGTCGACCTCGCCTATAAATTCATCGGTAGTCTTAACTATATTCTTCTTAAGCTCATCAAGAGAGGAATGTGCGTCAGCAAGGGTTGAAAGGTTTTTTTCGACCTGAATTGCCGCAAGCCCGGCATTTTTTTCGGAATTTTCCATAATCGCGCGCGCGTTCGCCTGAGCCACAAGATAAAGCTTGCCTATGTTTTCGGAAAGCCTTCCTATCTCCTCGTACTTCTCGTTGAACTCCTCAAGCTTCTTTGAAATTTCTTCCTTTTCCCTGTTCAGCTCCGCGCAGTTTTGGTTTGAAAGCTCAAGCTCCTTTGAAAGCTTTTCCACCTGCTCGGTCAGATCCTTTTCGTTTTTAACAAAGGTCTTTTGAGATTTTTCTATGTACTCCATTACGTCCGTGCAATTAAAGCCGAACAAGCTTTTTCTGAATCCCGCCGCCATTAAAATTCCTCCTAATGCGATAATCGCCTGTATCTAACAGTATAACAAGTATTCTTAAAAATTACAAGTACCAATATTTGAGCGTGTCGAAAAATCGACACACTCTTGGACGGGAATGCCGTTCGCAAAAATCACAGATTTTTGACTGCACTCTATCCCCGCCAATACCACCCCAGTACCCTTGAAAAACCGCTCATTCAGCGGTTTTTCGCTTACAAGGTGTTTTTCCGCCGCACCTGTCAGCGGAAAAACAAAAAATGCGGCGATTCCGCCGCAAAAATAATTTTTATGTTTGTCGAAAAATTGATTCCTTTTATCGGTTGCTATTCTTACACCGATGTTGTATAATACCTTCGGGATGTGATTAAAATTTTACTGGATATACATTCGCATGTGCTGCCCGGAGTTGACGACGGCGCAAAAGATTTGGAGGAATCTATCGAACTGCTTAAAATGATGCGGCAGCAGGGTATCACCCATGTGCTGGCGACACCGCATTTTTATGCTTCAAGCGATGGGCTTGATGAATACCGCGCAAGGGTCGGCTATGCTTTCGGTCAGCTTAAAGCCGCTGCCGACAGCGCTTCCCTGCCGTACGTTATGCTCGGCTGCGAGGTGCTTTATTACAGCTGCATCGGAAGGAGCGAATCGGTTTATAATTTCTGCCTGAACGGCTCCGATTATTTGCTGCTCGAGCTTTCGGATAACTGCATAGACGATGAATTTTTCAAGGATATTGAGGATCTGCGCAGAAATCTCGGCATAACGCCGATAATCGCGCATCTTGAGCGCTATCATAAGTTTTCCAATTACAAAAAGCTGCTGAAATTTTTGGCAGAAAACGAAATCCCTGCGCAGATAAACGCCTCCTCGCTTTTTTCGCGGGAATACTCTAAAACGGTGAATAAGCTTATAAAGAAGCAGCTTGTCGATTTCATCGGCACGGACGCGCACTCTGTCGCTAAACGCCCGCCGATGATGCAGCCCGCACTTGAAGCAATCAAAAAAAAATTCGGCGCGGAATATTCCGATGAATTTATCAGCAATTCTCAAAAATTACTTGAACGGATAGGATGATACAATTGCTGCAAAGTAAAACGCTTGATATTATAAAAAAAGACGGATTGACATATATTCAGTTTCCCCGACTTGCCGCCTGCGGAGCTGTCAAACATATTTTTTCCACGCGTATGGGCGGAGTGAGCAATAGCATTTACGGCCCGATGAACTTAAGCTTCAACAGGGGCGACAGCCGCGAAAATGTTCTCGAAAATTATAAAATACTCTGCGGGGCTGTCGGAATTGACATAAATAAGCTTGTCTTGACCCATCAGACTCACACCGCAAATGTAAGAGCCGTAACCGAGGAGGATTGCGGCACGGGTATATTCAAGGAACCGTTTTCGGATGTTGACGGGCTTATAACCGACCGCCCCGGAGTGGCTCTTGTAACACAGTATGCCGACTGCACCCCGCTTGTGTTCTGCGACCCCGTAAGACGCATTGCTGCAACCTCGCACGCAGGCTGGCGCGGTACGGTACAGGAGATCGGAGCGGCGACCGTTAAAAAAATGATTGACGAATTCGGCTGCCATGCCGAAAATATAATTGCGGGAATAGGTCCCTGCATAGGCAAGTGCTGCTACGAGGTGGATGACCCGGTAATAAACGGATTCAAAAAGCTTGATTATATAAATATTTCCGACATAGCCGAGGAAAAGAGCGGCGGAAAATATATGCTGGATTTGGTTACGGCAAACAAGCTTATACTGATCCATGCGGGGATAGACCCGAATAATATAGACGCATCGGATATATGCACCTGCTGTAACAGCAGGGAGCTGCATTCCCACCGTGCTTCTCCTCTTAAACGCGGCAACCTTGCGGCGATAATAGCGTTGATTTAAAGTGAAAGTCTGCTGTTCCTATACCTTGGGAGCAGCAGACTTTCTTTTCATATTATAATTTCAAAAATCCGAATTATGTTAAACCGGTCTGTCGATAAACTTAAAAATTCGGTTTTGCGGCGGTATCGCCGCATTTTCCGTTTTTCGCGGCAACAGGTGCGGCGGATAAAAGGATGGCGTTATGGCGCCGCGGTCAAAGAAAATCCGCGATCCGAGCGATTATTCTCTGTGTGTTCCGCAAGAGTAGGGAGTGCAGTCCGAAAATCCGTGATTTTCGAGCGAACGGCATTCCCGCAGGGGTGTGCACCGATTTTTCGACGCGCGTATTAAGCCTTGATTCTTTTATCACAGCGGGTCGCAAGGCGTGTGCCGATGCTTTGGAAGAGCTGAACCAGCACTATAAGGAACACAACGGCAAAGATCATTACAAGATATTTATATCTGTAATAGCCATAGTTAATGGCTATTTTGCCGAGTCCGCCGCCGCCGATAATACCGCTCATTGCGGAGTACCCGAGAACGGTTGTTATTGCAAGCGTGGCGTCGGATATGAGTGACGGTACGCTTTCGGGAATCATAACCTTTACGATTATCTGAAACGGCGAAGCGCCCATGCTCTGCGCGGTTTCAATGATATTCGGGTTAATCTCCCTCATGCTGCTTTCAACAAGGCGCGCGATAAACGGAAAAGCCGCGATTACAAGCGGTACTACCGTTGCGGGCGTGCCGACTACCGTACCGACTATAAGGCGGGTAAGCGGGAAAACCATTATCATAAGTATGAGGAACGGCACAGAGCGCAAAAGGTTGATTAAGACATTTAAAAAATGCAAAATGCCTTTAGGCACACGCAGAATTTTTCCGTTCTCCCCCGCCACAAGCAGTATGCCGAGCGGCAAGCCGATAACCGCCGCAAAAAACGTGGAAAGCACCGTTACATACACGGTTTCCCAAATGGCAAGCGGGAACTGATTTTTAAGTATATCCATAGCCGTTGTAAATTCTTCGGACGCAAAAAAGCTGCTCATTACTGCTTTACCTCCTCTACAAATATATCGGGTATGCTGCCGAGGTACTCAAGCGCCCTCTGCGTTTGCTCCCCGCCTCCCGAAATACCGAGCAGCATATTTCCGTATGCTTTGTCGCCGATACTTCTGGTAGACGCAGAGAGAATACTCGCGGCAATATTTTCCTCCATAGCCATTTTCGCTATAAGCGGCGTTTCGGTGGCGTTTGCGCCGTTAAACACAACGCGTATCACAGCGCCGTCCTCCCCGCTCATAACCGGGTTTTGGTAACCCTCAGGGTAAACAAGGCGCTTTGCCGCCTCGGATTTTGGTGATGAGAAAACATCGCTGACCGTGCCTTCCTCGGCAACCTCTCCGCCGTCAAGTATGGCAACGCGGGTGCATATCTGCTCAACGACGCTCATTTGGTGGGTTATTATAATAACGGTAATGCCGAGTCTGTCATGTATATCGCGGATAAGTGAAAGTATAGATTGCGTGGTTTGCGGGTCAAGCGCGCTTGTAGCCTCGTCGCAAAGCAGAATTTTCGGGTGCGTTGCAAGTGCGCGGGCAATGGCTACGCGCTGCTGCTGACCGCCGGATAACTGCGCGGGGTAGCTTTTAAACTTATCCCCCAGCCCTACAAGCTCCAAAAGCTCGGCGGCGCGCTTTTCCGCCTCAGCCTTTTTTACGCCTGCCAATTCGAGCGGAAAGCAAACATTTTTAAGGCAATTCCGCTGCATAAGCAGGTTAAAGCCCTGAAATATCATTGTAATATCTCTGCGCTTTTCCCTGAGCTCCCTTTGCGATAATTCGGTCATACTTTTGCCGTCAATCAGAACTTCGCCCGAGGTCGGGCGCTCAAGCATATTAATGCAGCGCACAAGCGTACTTTTCCCGGCACCGCTCATTCCTATAATGCCGTATATCTCGCCGTCGGGTATTGTAAGCGTTATATCCTTCAACGCGTCAACCGTACCGCCCGATACGCCGAAGGTTTTAGAAAGGTGTTTTATTTCTATCATTGTTTTCTCCGTTTATATAACACAACTGTAACGCCGACCGCGTTTGCGGACAGCGTTACAGTAAATTTTATCAGTTATTTTTCAATGGCGTCAAGGCTTGACTGCTTACCGCCGTAAAGACCCATAGGCTCAACGTGGATAGCCGCAACCGATACCACCTTTGTGCCGTTTTCCTTATTGAAGTTTTCAAGGTAAGGCAGGTGCTGGAAATAGTTTGCGTCGATCTCGCCGCTGTCAACAACATTGTTCGGCTGAACATAATCGGTAAATTCCTTAACGTCAAGCGTTATATTCTTTTTCTCAAGAATCTTCTTTGCGACCGCAAGTATTTCGGCGTGGGGTGTGGGAGAAGCCGCAACCGTAATTTTAGTGCCGGAAAGCTTACTGTAATCCACCGATGAATCGTAGCCGTCGCCGGGATTTTCAACAACGCTTACAACCGAGCCGTTGTACTTATCGGCAATGAAATCGGCAACCTCTTTGCTTTCAAGAGCGGCTTTAAGAGCCTTTATCGCATCGGTCTTTTCCTTGCCATCTTTAACCGCTAAAATATTGCTGTAAGCGGAGGATGAACCCTCAATCGCAAGCGAATCCTTTACGGGGTTGAGTTTTGCCTCAATTGCGTAGTTGGAATTGATAACCGCGTAATCAACATCCTTAAGCGCATTGGGAAGCTGCGCTGCCTCAATTTCCTGAAACTTAATGTTGTGGGGGTTTTCGGCAATATCGTTTACCGTGGCGGTGATTGTTGCGCCGTCCTTAAGTTTAATATATCCTTTTGCTTCAAGTAAGAGAAGTGCGCGAGCCTCGTTTGTCGCGTCGTTCGGCACCGCAATGGTAACAGAGCCGCCGTTCTTGCTTCCGCAGCCCGCAAAGGCTGTAACCAATAGTGCTGCCGTTAATAATACCGCAAATATTTTTTTCATTTTAAATCTACCTTTCAAATTCTTTTTATATGAAGTATTGCGTATGAATTGCAAGTTTCACATTCGGAAATCCGTACATCGGGTTGCCGCGGCGCTTTTTGCCCGCGATATTAACCCATATCCGCATTTTGTTTTTATCACGGTTTTCAGCTCCTTTTTGTTTCGTTGATGTTAGTATACACCGGAAATCCCGTTTTGTCCAATACCCTATAAAAATAGTGAGTTATAAATTTAATCTATAACTCACTTGAAATTTATAACATTAAGTATTGCCTTATATTCTTGATATATATATTTCCTATTTTACCCAGAAGCTGATTCTTTCTTGTTATATAGCCTATCTCCATCGACTGATTGTTCTCCTCGGTATTTGAAAACGGCACAGCGCGGTATTCATCGCCGTTAAGCTCCTCGCAGATTATTCCCGAGCAGAGCGTAAAGCCGTTAAGCCCCACCATAAGATTAAGCATTGTCGCGCGGTCGTTTGCCTTTATGGTCTGCGGAAATTCGTTTCCCACAAAAATTTCCTCGGCAAGATATAAAGAGCTGTCCGCTCCCTGCTCAAAGGAAAGGCAGGGATAATCGTTAAGCTCCGCCGCGGTTATACAGGACTTATTCGCAAGCGGGTGATTTTTCCAAAGGTAAACGAAAACGCCGCAGTCTATGAGACGATGAAATTCAAGCTCGCCCGTCTTCAGTATTTTATTTATAAAGTTGCGGTTGAAATCGCTCAGGTAAATTATTCCTATTTCGCTGCGGAGCGTTTTAACATCCTCAATTACTTCCTTGGTTTTCGTCTCTCGGATTGCAAATTCATACTTTGCGGTATCAAAATTCTTTACCGTTTCGACAAACGCCTTAACCGCAAAGGAATAGTGCTGGGTAGACACTCCGAATTTCTTTTTAAGCGTGCCGCTCGGGCCGTATTTCTCGGCAAGCGCCTCATACTGATGATACAGCTGCCCGGCGTAGGTCAAAAACTCCTGCCCGTCAGCTGTGAGGGATACTCCCCTTCCGCTTCGGTGAAATATTATTATTCCGAGTTCCCTTTCCAGCTCTTTAACGGTAGCCGTGAGCGACGGCTGCGTGATATACAGCTTTTCCGCCGCCTTATTCATCGAGCCGGTTTCCGCTATTACCGTTACATAATGAATCTGCTGTAATGTCATTATAATCACCGCAGAATATTATACAATACCGCAGCCGAATTTACAAGAAATAAATATGTGCGCGTCGAAAATCGACACGCACTTGGACGGGAATGCCGTTCGCTCGAAAATCACGGATTTTCGGACTGCACTCCCTACTCTTGCGGTGCCCAAAGAAAATGTTCGCTTGGAGCGCGAATTTTCTTTGACCGCGGCGCCATAACGCCCTCCTTTTATCCGCCACAGGCGGCAGTCGGTCGTTATGCTCCGCCAATACCACCCCAGTATCCTTGAAAAACCGCTGAATAAGCGGTTTTTCGCTTACAAGGTGTTTTTCCGCCGCACATATCACCGGAAAAACGAAAAAATGCGGCGTTACCGCCGCAAATACAAATTTAAGGGTTTATCAACAGACTGGAGCGCACCGAAAAACTCGGTGCACTCGGTCGATGTTTGAAATATTATTTATTAAGCTTATCGGGGTGGCGGGCGGCTACAACCGCGAAAGCGTCGTTCGCAATATCCGCCGCAAGTGTTATATCCTCATCGGTAACGGCGGCGTTCATAAAGTGGTTGTGGTGCGAGGCTAAGAAAAGCCCGCGAGATACGCACTCGGCTATCCACTCCTGGTGGAGCATAAGGCTGTTATCGTTGGCAATTCTAAGGTAGAACAGCGCCGGCTCACCCGATACCGCAAGGTCAAAGCCGTTTTCCTCTGCCGCCTTTTTAAAGGCATTTGTAAGCTTTAGTCCCTTTTCTCTGAAAAGGGTCGGCGTATCAAGGCGTTTCATTTTGTTTATGCAGGCTATTGACGCGGCGAACGGAACTGCGCTCATCCAGTAAGAGCCTGTAAACGAAAGCGACGAGGCGGCGGTCTTCAAAAATTCTCTGCCGCAGGCGGCTGACATATTGTAGCCGTTTGCAAGCGCCTTGCAAAAACAGATTATATCCGCCTTTATTCCGTAATAGTGGTCGCTGCCCTTAATATCGAGCCTGAAGCCCGTGCGCACGTCATCGAAAATAAGCACTATTCCGTGCTCGTCGCAAAACTTTCTTACCGCCTGCCACTTTTCGTTTGTGGAGCAAACGTTATCGTAAAAATTGCCGTGGTCATACGGCTGGGCTATAAGCGCGGCTATATCACCCTTTGTTTCCTCCCATGCCTTTTCGAGCGCAGCCATATCAAACCAGGGCACGATAATGTTGTTTGCCACATCCTCGGGCAGTATGCCGGGGTAGTCGGCTTTCATAGCCCACGGGTCGTTGCCGTGGTAGTAGCCCTTGAAAAATACCACCTTTTTTCTGCGGGTGTGGGCGCGCGCACACATTACGGAGAATGTGGTGGCGTCTGTTCCGTTCTTCATAAAATAAGCCCAGTCGGCGCTTTCCACCGTATCAACCAGTAATTCCGCGCACTCCACCATTTTATAAGAAGGTGCGGTGGTGCAGTTGCCGCTTTTCAGCTGTTCCAAAGCCGCCGCGTCAACCTCGGGATCATTATAACCCAGCACATTCGGTCCGTAGGCGCACATAAAATCAAGGTAGCGGTTGCCGTCCATATCCCAAAAATATGTACCCTCTGCTTTTGAGCTTATAAGCGGCCATTTTTCAAGCGGCAAAAAGAGCCCCTCGGAGGGTCCTAAATGCCCGTATATTCCAGACGGAATGACGTTAAGCGCGCGCTCAAACCATTCGCGGCTTTTGGTGTGTGAATATTCAGGATATTTGCTCATATGTATAACTCCCTTATTCTAAGTAAAGTGAAACGCGGTCAAGTATGCGGTTTATGTTATCCACCATAGAAAGCACGCCCGCCAAGCGTATGTTGCCCTTGCACATTTCGTTTATTGTGGAAACCGTGCCCGAAAAAAGCCCGTTTGCAAGGTCAATGCTTGCAAATTCCATTACGGCGCGCGGATCATCACAAGGCTTTTTAACCGTTGTGAAATGATGATCCTTTACGCTTATGGTAACGGCGGCTTTGTCCTTTATCCCTAACTGCACATCACCGTCGGGCGTGTTTGCGGCGGATATTTTCGCTATGCTCTCATTATTTGCAAGGGCGGATATTGCCCCCGCTATTACATACATTGTAAGCATGGTATTCTCTTCAAAAAAAGCGCGGTCCGCCATGGCTTCTTTGCTCGGGCGCAAAATTTCGGTAAGCCTGTTTGTAAGGTCGGTAAAGGGTCCCGTTAAGAATTTCAGCAGGGTCACTATGCCTTTTACGGGCACGCCGGGCTTTGAGTCGTTTATAAGCGCGTTGAATTTTTCGGGTGATGAAAAATTCATTTTGCAGTTACACCCCGCGCTCCCCTCGGTTATTTTGCAGCCGTTTTTATCAAAATGAAAGGTGCGGCACGGTCCTTCCTTCACATCAAAGCAAAGGGAAACAGGCTTATTTATTCCATTTACTATTTCCTTTGCCTTGCTGTCAAGCACGCAAAGATTTTCAAGTGCGCCCAAAACGCCGTACATATTGGCATATGCCAACGCCTTTTGTTCAAGCATTTTTTATTCCTCCTGATTCTGTTCATCGAGCGATAAACCAAAGCTCGGTATGAACTCCTTTAAAAATATATCAGCCTCGGGGCATTTAAGGTCAACTATTGCCGCTCTGAGCGTTTTTTCGGCAACCGCAAATTCACGGTTGCCCATATTAAGCTCCTCTATGCACTTTATCAGCGCCGATAGCTTGTCCGCCGCTTTCACAAGGCGGGCGGTGTTTTTATCGGGCGAATATAGCGCGGCAAAATCCTCTTTAAAATCCTCGGGCAGCATATCGGTAAGCCTTTTTTCGGCTGCTTTTTCAATATCCTTATACACATCTTTTATTTCGCTGTTGTAATATTTAACGGGGGTGGGCATATCGCCCGTTATAATTTCGGGCGTATCGTGGTACATAGCGGCGACCGCCGCGAAATTCGCGTTGTAGCTTTTGCCTAGCCTCTTATTGCCTATAAGCGCCAGCGCATGGGCTATCTGTGCGGTCTCAAGCGAGTGCTCGCTTAAATTTTCGCGCCTTGTGTTGCGCATAAGCCCCCAACGGTATATATTTTTCATTCGGGACATCATGGCGTAAAAATGATTTTGCAAAATTTTCACTTCCTTTATTGAATATTATATCATTAACTGTTATAATATCAATAAGATATTTTAAAAAAGGATGTATCAAATGAATTTTTCTTATTCCAAGCAGACTCTTTTGCGCCCGCAAAAGGAAAAATATCTTTCTACGTTTTTTATAGCGCTTTTCGTTGCGGCGGCGCTTTTTGTACCCTATATGATTATGGGCGAGGGATATTTCACCTTTTACGGCGATTTTAACGTGCAGCAGATTCCGTTTTACATGCAGTGCCACAAGGCAGTGAAATCGGGCAATATTTTCTGGAGCTGGACTACCGACCTCGGCGCCAATTTCATAGGCTCATACAGCTTTTACCTGCTCGGCAGCCCGTTTTTCTGGCTTACAATACCTTTCCCAAACTGGGTAGTGCCCTACCTTATGGGACCGCTGCTCATACTTAAATTTGCCTGTGCCGCGTTTACTTCGTATTTCTACATCCGCCGCTTTACAAGAACCCCGCAGGCGGCGCGCCTCGGCGGTCTGCTTTATGCTTTTTCGGGCTTTTCTGTTTACAATATATTCTTTAATCACTTTCACGAGGCGATTATCGCTTTCCCCATTCTGCTTTTGGCGCTTGAGCAGTTAATAACCGAAAACCGCCGTATCGTTTTCGCGCTCAGTGTTGCGCTTTGCGCCGTTACAAATTACTTTTTCTTCTTCGGAATGGTTGTTTTCACGGTAATTTATTTCTTCGTGCGGCTTTTCTCGGGCGATATAAAGGTAAAATTTTCCCGCTTTATTGTGCTTATCTTTGAGGCGGTTCTCGGCGTTTGCCTTTCCGCTTTCCTGTTACTGCCGAGTATTCTTGCAATAATAGATAACACCCGCGTTTCAAGTATTCTCCTCGGATGGAACGCCATTATGTACGGTAAGGAGCAGATATACGGCAATATAATCGAGTGCTTCTTCTTCCCGCCCGATATTCCCGCCCGACCCGTGTTCTTCCCCGGCGCTAACGTAAAGTGGTCTTCCCTCGGGGGCTGGCTGCCGCTTTTCAGTATGACAGGCGTTTTCGTCTGGTTTTCGCAAAGAAAAAATCACTGGCTTAAAAGGGTTATAGGCATCTGCATTTTCATGGCTATGGTGCCGTTTCTCAACAGCGCGTTTTACGCCTTTAACACCTCATATTACGCGCGGTGGTTTTATATGCCCATACTTATGATGTGCCTCGCAACCGTGTCCTTGACAGAGGATGATTCGGTCAACTGGCGTTCGGGCTACAAGTGGGTTTTGGGTATCACACTCGCAATTTCGCTTGTTATCGGCTTTTTCCCGCAGGAGGATACCGAGCACAAGGGCAAGTATATTTTCGGGCTTTACTCGCAGAGCGAGGACGGCATGTACGTCTTCCGTTTTTGGATAACCTGCGCCGTTGCGATTTTAAGTCTTATAATACTGGGTATGCTGCTTAAGGTGCTTAAAACCGACCGCCGGGCGTTTTACAGGGGCGCCACCGCCTGCGTTTGCATTATAGCCATAGTTTACGGCAATATATTTATCGCCTGCGGGCGCTCACACTCGTATGAGATCAAAGAGGTTATGATCGATAAGCTGATAGAGGGCAAGGTTGACCTTGAGAAGAGCGATGATTACCGCATAGACGTATATGACGGGGTTGACAATACCTCAATGTATTTAGGCTACCCCGGTATTAACGCTTTTCACTCGGTGGTGCCCGCCTCAATTTTTGAGTTTTACGATTATATAGGCGTTGAGCGCAGCGTGGGCAGCCGCCCCGATACCGACCAGGCGGCAATTCGCCCCCTGCTTTCAGTAAAATACCTTTTAAACCGCAAGGATGAGGACGCAAAGAGCTTTCTTGATGAAGACGATGAGCCGAAAATGCCGAATTACGAATATTTAAAAACCGACGGCGGCTACTACGTTTACGAAAACAAGAATTATATTCCATACGGCTTTTCGTATGATTATTATATGAGCTATGCGTTCTGTGATGAATATTCAAAATCAAGCCGTGCGGCAATGATGCTCAAAGCCATACTTTTAACCGATGAGCAAATAGAAAAGTATAAGGATATTCTCGATAATATAGAAAATCTTGAAATGCCTCCGTTCGGCGGCGACGAGACCGGCACTACCCTGTCTCAAACCGACAGCGCCATGGAGTACGACTGCGAAAAGCTGCGCGAGACTGCGGCATACAGCTTTAAACGCGACAACACAGGTTTCACGGCGGACATAACAAGGGATAAAGAAAATCTCGTTTTCTTTTCTGTACCTTATGATAAGGGCTGGAGCGCCACCGTAAACGGCGAGCCTGCCGAAATCGAAAAGGTAAACGCAGGATTCATGGCGGTAAAGGTGGGTGCGGGCAGCAGCCGTATCCGCTTTGAGTATAAGACACCGGGGCTTGTTTCGGGGCTTGAAATAACCGGCGCCGCGGCAATACTTCTGCTGATATACCTGCTCTTCTTCAAGCTTTATTCCAAAAAGCACCCTGCCGATAACACCTACCCTGAGGGCGACCGCCTCATTGAAAAATGGCGTATTCAGGACAGAGAGGAAGCAGAGAAAATACTCGCCTCCACCTTCCCTGAGGATATAAAGCCGAGCATACTTGATGACGACGGAATTGAGGATATCGATATTCCGCACGCGGATGTGGGGTTCAGCGGCGGCTTCACGATAGATACCGAACTCTTCGAAAACAACGACGACGATAAGGAGGAATAGTCAATGCCGAGTTCACGCAAGGCACTTAAGCTGTGCCTGATACTGACTGATATATTCATAGGTCTTCTCATAATCATAACCGTGTTTCTGCCGTACGGGATTTCATGGTATGTCGAAACCATGCACCGCTCGCAGTCTCTGCCTGCCACCGTAATGGTGACCTGCTACCCCTGTGCGCCCTTTGTGGGTATTGCGCTTTTCATGCTCCGCCGAATTCTGAAACGTGCTTCTAACGGTGCTTTCTTTACCGATATTGGCTTAAATGACATCAGGGTAATTTCCGTTTGCTGCGCCGTTATAGCGGTCATAACACTTATCGCGGGCAGATATTACCTTCCGTTTTATATCGTCGGCGGCACATTTGCCTTTTTGGCACTGCTTTCCTTTTCGGCATATACGGTTTTATCCGCGGCAAAGCAGAGCAGCGAATCAGATAAAAGTTGATTTTATAAAGCCGATATGCTATAATACTTCTGTATTTATATAGCTGACGGAGGTATCAGATGGACGATAAGGATTTATTCAGCTACGATAATTCGGGAAATCTTGAAGAAACAGGCGAAGAAAGCTTCGATCTGAACAGCTTTTCCTCTCATATTGAAAAAGAGCCCGTAAAGGGCAAAAAAGGCAGAAAAAAGAAAAAATCGCACAAGGAACGCATTTTAAAAACCGTGCTTACCCTTTTTCTTGTCGGCGTTATAACCGTAAGTATAGTTATATCCGCCTTTTTGCTTTATGCCTTTACAATGGTTGACGGCAAAATGGACGAAGACCTTGACGATTTAAAGCTCAACTTCACAACCACCATATATACCGATGACGGCAAGGGCAACTACACCGAATACCAGCGCCTGCACGGTATGTTCAATCGCATATGGGTATCGTACGACGATAAAGCGGCAAAGTCGAATGAAGAGGGCTACGAGGGCATACCTCAAAATTTGGTAAACGCCTTTGTCGCCATTGAGGACAAGCGCTTTTTCGAGCATCAGGGCGTTGACTGGAAACGCACCTTTGCGGCGTTTGCAAATATGTTTTTGCACTTCTACTCTTCTAATCAGGGCGGCTCTACCATTACGCAGCAGCTGGTTAAAAACCTCACGGGGGATACATCGCAGCGCCCGAGCCGTAAGATACGCGAAATTATGCGCGCAAGATACCTTGAGACGCACTATGTAAAGGAAACCATTATAGAATGCTATTTAAACACGATAGCCATGGGTCACGGAACCTACGGCGTTGAGGTTGCGTCAAACTATTATTTCGGAAAAAGCGTTAAGGATTTAACCCTCTCTGAATGCGCCTGCCTTGCCGCCATCACCAAAAGCCCGACCTATTACGCGCCGGACGATTACCCGGAGGCGAATCAAAAGCGCCGCGCGACCGTTTTGTACGAAATGTACGACCAGGGCTATATAACCAAGGAAGAATACGAAAAAGCAAAGGCCGAAGAGGTTAAAATAGTAGCCTCAAGGGATGCCTTGAAGGAAACCGACAATAACTCCTATTTTGTTGACGCGCTTATTGACCAGGTAGTCAAGGCGCTTATGGACAAGTTCGGCTACGAAAAGACCCACGCCAATAAGATATTCTACTCGAGCGGCTATAAAATTTATGCCACGGTTGACGCGAATATTCAAAAAACCATGGAGTCCGTATTCTCTGATCAGAAGACCTACGGCTTAAAGGGCAAAAACGGCGCTACGCTCCAAGGCTCAATGACGGTCATAGACTATAATGGTCATGTTAAAGGGCTTGTGGGCGGAATAGGCGAAAAAATCGGTCAGCGCGGCTTTAACCGTGCAACAAGCGCGGTTCGTCAGCCCGGCTCCACAATGAAACCCATAGCGGCATATGCCCCGGCAATTGAAAAGGATATTATAAATTATTCGAGTATTGTGAACGATACAAAGACCAATTACAACGGCTGGACTCCCGTTAACTGGTACAGCTCATACTGGGGTAACATTACCGTTCAGTACGCGCTCGAGCGCTCGGTAAATACCATTCCGGTCTATCTGGTAAATAAGCTCGGCACACAGGTTTCGTTCGATTTTCTCACCAAGACCCTCGGCATCACCACCCTCACAAACGAGGATGTTAATTTGGCGCCGCTCGGAATGGGCGGTACAAACGGCGGAATTACCTCGTTGGAGTCTGCCGCGGCTTACGCCATATTCGGCAACCTCGGGCAATACCACGCCCCCACCCTGTTCACCAAGGTGACCGATCAGCATGACGAGATCGTATTTGAATATGACAGCTCACCCACAATGGCTATAAGCGAGGACACCGCCACCGTTATGAACAATCTTCTGCAAACGGTAGTTTACGGCTCCCGAGGCACAGGCGCTGCGGCAAGAAACACCGTTAAGGATATGAAAATATTCGCCAAGACCGGTACCTCGAACAATTCAAACGACCTTTGGTTTGTCGGCGGTACTCCTTACTATGTAGGCTCATGCTGGTGCGGCTATGACGAGCAGCAGAATATTTCCAATGCCGGAATCGCGCGGGTCATGTGGAGTGCGGTAATGTCTAAAATACACAATGGACTTGAACCTAAGGAATTTGAAGTGAGCAGCTACGCAACCGAGCGCTATTACTGCACAAGCACAGGTCTGCTCGCTACCTCCGCCTGCCCCTCAAAAAGCATAGGCTGGTATAAAAAGAGCAACACCCCGGGAAGCTGCACCGCTCACGCGGGAGCAGCGCTTAAAACACCGGCGGAAATCAAAAAAGCGGAGGAGGAAAAGAAGGCTGCGGAGAGCTCAAAAGCCGAAAGCACCTCTTCATCCTCTTCAACATCATCCGCCTCATCAACATCATCCAAAACCGAAAGTAACAGATAAATTTATGCTTGATTTTAAAAAATTTGAAATAAGCGACGCACCGCGTCTTTTAAAGTACACCTCCGACTCCGCCGAGCTTTCCTGCGAGGGTGCTTTTGTAAACCTGCTTGTCTGGCAGGATATTTATAAAAATATGTGGGCGGAAAAGGACGGACACCTTTTTGTAAAATCCGAAAAGAGCGGCAAAAATGTTTTCCGCCTGCCCTTCGGCAACGACCTTAAAGCGGGCATTGAAATGATACAGGAATATTCCGATACGGAGTATCCCGAATTTTGGGTGCAGGACGGCGCGCGACTTTCCGAATTCAAAGAGCTTTTCGGAGAGCACTATGCCTTTTCAGAAGAGCGTGACGCCTTTGATTATGTATATAACCGTGCCGATTTAGCCTCCCTTTCGGGCAAAAAATACCACGGCAAGCGCAACCATATAAGCGCGTTTTCAAAGCAATATGACTGGCGCTATGCAGCGCTCACCGCCGGCAATGTCAATGATATCAGGCAATGTGCAAATGAATGGTATGCCGAAAACGAGGCCAGGGCAGATAAATATCTGCTTTGCGAAAAGCGCGGCGTTGAAATCATGCTGCAAAACGCCGCGGCACTCAAAATTCGCGGCGGTATTATATATATCGGAGAAAAGGCTGTCGCCTTTACTCTCGGCTCTGCGGTAAACCGTGATGTCTTTGACATTCATATTGAAAAATCCCTTGCGGAATATGCCGAGGGCTACACGGTGATAAACCGCGAATTTGCCGCGAACGAGCTTGCCGATTATAAGTATATAAACCGTGAGGACGATATGGGACTTGACGGATTACGGCAAGCCAAGCTTTCATACCACCCGGCGGTTATGGTAAAAAAATACTCCGCCGTAAAAAAGGTGGCGGAATGAGCATAAACGAATGCAGGGAAATTTACCGCGAGGCATTCGGCAGCGACGGTGAATTTGAAAACAGACTTTTTACATGCTGCTTTAAATATTGCAGAACGCTCAGCATCGGCGGAAAAACCGCATCAATGCTTTTTGCACTCCCCTGCAATATTCATAACGCCGCCGCGCCTGTTCCCGCTTATTATATTTTCGCCGCAGCCACAAAAAAGGAATTTCGCGGAAATGGATATATGAGTCGGCTGATACGTTCGCTTGAAGCCGACAGGCTTCTCTTTTTAAAGCCCGCTTCCCCTTCGCTTTTCGGTTTTTATGAGCGGCTGGGCTTTCAGCCGTTTTCCGTCTCCTCAAATGAAAACAGCCCTTGCTTTGCAGAGCCTGCCGAAGGCTTTGCAGCGCTTGCCGACGAAGAGGAAAAAGCGCCGATTTCATGCACGGCGCTTTTCAAATACGATCGCAATATTCTGATTGACGGTCTTTTCTTCCCGTATTTTATGGAATAATTTCACTGCTGACGGATTTTTTCCCGGCAGCGTTGACGGCAATAATTGCTTCAATGTTATCGATTATAAACCGCTGCGCTTCAATATTATAAACAACAACGGTATACTCCCCTCTCTGTCCCATTCTTTTTTCCGTCAGAATACCAAGCTCCGTACCCCGCTCGGTCGGAAGCTTGGTATTTTTGCCGTCTGCGGTCGTTATTACCTCAAGCGCCCCTATTTCGATAAGCCATGTTGTGACGGAGGTAAGCTTCAGCTGACAGCAGCGCTCTGAATCCGCTAATGAATTTATATGTTTGACAATTTCGCTGACGGTTATCGGCGTTTTGGAAAATCGGAATCCTTTTGCGGCCTCGGAGGGTAAGAAAAACGGACCTTTGGCGACTTTTTTCTTACTTATCGAACCGCCGTTATCAATCACCCGTTTCAAAATATCAGAAACATAAAAGAGACATCGCGAGATGCGAACATTATTAATGACATCGGAATCCGCAACACTTGTTCCGTCAATCGGATTGATTCCGTTTGCCAGCTGATCAATATACGCCTTAGCTCTTTGCATTATTTCAAGCTCCGTCATTTCATAATCCCCTTTAATACCTTATTATGGGATTATGATAGCATATTTTTCATAATCTTTCAATAGCCGAATGTCTCATCAAACCGTTTCTTAAAATCCTCGAAAATCTCGACCGCCTTAAAGCGCATAATATATTTCTGCGGATGCTCCGCAATTTCGGCGGATGTCCTGCTTGTGCTGTCTGAAAGCTCTGCTTCGGGTGCAGCTGCAGGTATGCACACCGCAGGAAAAACAACGCACCACCAGTTTTTGCCCTCTGCCTTGCCGAGCCTTATTATAAGCGATCGGTAATTCCCCGCAGGCAGCGTGAAGCTTTCATATTCGCGCGTTTCAAAATAGCTGTTTCCGATTTCCGCCGCTGCCCCGTAGCCGAAGCCGTTAGCCTTAAGGGTTTCTTCGGCGCATTCGGCTATATTGCAAAGATTTTCCGCAGCCCTTTTCTCCGCTTCATTAAGACCCGCCGCACCCGAGAAAATGTCTGCCGTTTCCTCAAGAATTCTGTCGCGCACCAAAAGCTTCACCGCTTGATCTGCCTCGGAATTTGAATTTGCGATTATATGTAACCGCAAAACGTTTTGTCTTAAATCCTCGCAGGCAGCGTCAAAACGGGCAAATGACATGACTGCCGTAAAAATCAGTCCCATAAGCACCGCCAGCTCTGCCGTGTTGCGCTTTGATAATTGTTTTCTCATTTCACCAACATCCTTTCAGCTTGAATATTGACGAAATTTACCTTATTTATTCAATAAAATGTTGCTAATTTCGCCGCCGTATGCTATAATACTGAAGAATAAAAAAAATTTGGAGGGTTCTGCATTGAATTCCGATATAGTAATTACAAGCGACAGCACTACCGATTTAAGCCCCGAGCTTAAAGAAAGATACGGTATTGAAATATGCCCGCTCGGCATAACGCTCGGCGGCAAGACCTATATCGACGGGGTCGATATTACCCCCGACGATATTTACGCTCATCATGATAAAACCGGCGAGCTGCCGAAGACCTCTGCTACCAATGTGGGCGAGTGTCTCGATTTCTTCAGGAAATTTACCGAAAGCGGTAAAACCGTAATTCACTTTACCATAAGCTCGGAAATGTCCTCTACCTATGCCAACGCCTGCCTTGCAGCCGAGGAGCTTGAAAATGTTTATGTTATCAACACCGAAAACCTTTCCACCGGCGGCGGGCTATTGGTTGTTGCCGCAGCGCAAATGCGCGAAGACGGGCTTTCAGCCGAAGAAATAGTTGAAAAAACAAAGGCGCTTGTGCCCTGTGTTGACGCGTCGTTTGTAATTGACAGCCTCGAATATCTTTACAAGGGCGGGCGCTGCTCGGCTCTTGCGATGTTCGGCGCAAATCTTTTAAAGCTTAAGCCCTGCATTCAGGTTAAAAACGGCAAAATGGATGTTGCGAAAAAATACCGCGGCAAATACGATGAGGTATTAAAGCAGTATATCCGCGAAAAGGTTACCGATTATTCGGATATAGTGCTTGACCGCGTGTTTATAACCCACGCGGGCTGCGACAGCAAGCTGGTTGACGAAATCGTGGCGCTTGTAAAGGAGCTTGCGCCCTTTAAGGAAGTGTATATGACCCGCGCGGGCTGCACCGTTTCCTCTCATTGCGGAGCGAATACACTCGGCGTTCTCTTTATAAGAAAATCACCTCTTTAAGCATTTTGCATAGTATATAGCAGGGGTTGCCATGGGATATCCCGAATATCGGCGGCGGCTCGGAGCTGTCTGCAAATAACCGATAAGACCCCTTTATATAAATTGCCCGTGCGGTGTAATATCCGCATGGGCTCTTTTTATATTTACAGTTAAATCCGACTATATTCGGGGCAGCTGTGCAATTAAAGCCCCGGCACGAAAAATGACAAGCAACAAGGCAAAAATTCACAATCACCGCAATATGTACAGAAGGTATAATATTAGAAAAGGAAGGCTTGAAATATTCGGGGTAAGCCAAAAAGCACAAGCATTTTTACAGGGATCGGCTGCTCTGTAGCATAGTTCCGTTTTGGATGAACATCGATTTCTCAGAATATGCTCAGATGCATAACGAATACGGAGTATCCTTAAGCGCTTTGTCCAAATGGGTAAAGCGCTTGAGGAAGTAAAAAATGAGTCCTGTCACACTACCGAAAGCTTTAATCAACCCGCTCCGAATATTGTTTGGGTATGTGATTTTACCTATGACCGACAGTCGCAACCATAAATCCTCGGCTGAGTTCTGTCACATTAACCAAAAGGAGGCGTTGTTTATGCCTTGTCTGATTCTTTTGCTGTCTGCTTTATTGACATCGGTCCAAAGTATTGTATTGTCCGGGAAAATCCGTTGACAGAGGGGCTTGCATCGACTATAATACTTATCGGTACTAAGCCGGTGCCGCTTCACATCATAATAAAAAGCATGAGCATTTTCCGAACGCGCATATATATCTTTTCAGCGTCCGCCGCAGGCAGCGGATTTTTGCCCGTTCCAAGCTCAATTGTGAAGCCCGGGCGGCGAAATTCGGTTATAAACCAATCCTTAAAGCCGCCGCCGTCTGCAATGCCGACAGGCACATCAAGCGCATAGCCCGATGAGGTAGACATTATTTCCGCCATTTTTTTGGCTCTGGGCGGTTCCGAATTACCGTAGCTCCAATATATCACCTCGCCCTGCGAATGAAGCGCCGCCGCCTGCCTGATATTTGCGGTGCGGCAAAGCTCTGTCAGCGCAAGAGTCTCGGGCTCGCTTTCGGGTCTGTAGCCGCCGAAGCGCGTGGGTGACGGCCCGAATATTCCGGCTTTTATCTCCTTATTTCTTAATTTTTCCCAATCGGCATCGAAATTATGGTTGATATCCACCCCGCGCAAATTTGCGTTCCAGTGCTTAAAGTCGCCGAGGCAAAGCCGCCTTACGGTGTCTCCGAGCTCTCCGCAGGCATTTATGCCGCTTATACTTATTTCACAACCGTCGGGATTTACGCAGGGAACGAAAATAACTCCCCTGCCGTTCAATGCGCGCGCAGCGTTTAAGCCTGCTATGTAACCGCCGTTTTTAACGGCGTCTGCCAATTCTTCGATAAACATAAGCAGCACTGCAGAGGTTATATGCTCGCTGCCGTGGAACGCGGCGGCAATAAGGCTGTATTCCGCAGCCGAGCCGATCTTAAGCGCGGTAATATCCCTACCGCCGCAGCTGCGTCCGACAGTCGTGCGTTTTATAAGCTCATATTCGGCGCAAAGGTTGTCTATCGCCCTTCGCCGCGCGGAATAATCGTAAACAACGGGTTTTATAAGCCTGTTCATCATACCACTCTCCCGTAAATTATATTAAAAGAGGTTGATTTTAATGAATCTTGAAGAAAAACAGCTTACAAGCGAATACATTTATAACGGCAAAATTATAAAGCTCCGCCGCGATACGGCTCTGCTGCCGAACGGCAAGACCTCCACCCGCGAGGTTATTGAGCATAACGGCGGCGTTTGCGTTGCGGCGCTGACCGACAGCGACGAGGTGCTTTTCGTAAAGCAGTTCCGCTATCCTTATATGGAAGTCGTGACAGAAATTCCTGCAGGAAAGCGCGACGGCGCAGACGAAGACCCACTTGCCTGCGGCAAGCGTGAGCTAAAGGAGGAAACGGGAGCCGAAGCGGAAAGCTTTATACCGCTGGGTAAGCTTTATCCCTCCCCCGGCTATTGCGGAGAAGTTATTTGGATGTTTGCCGCAACGGGGCTAAGCTACGGCGAGCAGCACCCCGACGACGATGAATTTTTAAGCGTAGAAAAAATACCGCTTGAAAAAGCGGTACAAATGATACTTTCCGGCAAGATAACCGACGCAAAAACACAGGCTGCGGTTTTAAAGCTGAAGCTTTTAAAGGACAGAGGGGAAATCGATTAGATATTAGAATTTAGATGTTAGACAGTAGACATTAGATATGCAAAGCCATAGCTTCTGTACAAACAGCCGTCTTCCTCTATTATCCAACGCAAACGAAGGGAGTCTATTCAGCTTCACAAATTAAGATTTTCCGAATAATAGTTTATCATTTATGAAGTTATTCTTTTGTCTTACCGTCATTCACAAATTCGGCTATATCTTCTAATCTGCAATTCATAATTTTACAGAGAATATCTAATGTGTGGGTGCTGATGTTTTCGTTTTTTCGCAACCTATCAAGCTGTCCGGTACTGATTTTATACTTTTTAATTAAAGCATATTGTGTGATTTCTTTTTGTTTCATTGTTTTCCATAATTTATCATATACAATCAAATCTATCACCAATTTAATTGTATATGATAATTTTTAATTGACAATTGCCCATATTCGGGCTATAATAAATTTATGGCGGAATAATAAAACGGGGGAATTAATATGTCAAAATTCAGTTATTCATGCGATCAAAAAACGGCAATACTTTCAGTTAAAAAAGCTCTTAACGGCAAGGTTGGAATTCTAAAAGATAAAGGAACAGAACTTGTTGTCGGTGCACCGATGATGACTGTAAACATCATATTTAATAACGGTGCTGTTGAAACGAAAGCCAGTTTATTCGGGAAAGCCCTTTTGGGAACAGTTGACTCCTGTATAGAGCTTTCCGGCGAATTTGCTAAGATATGATAGTTATAGCATCGGAGCAGGAAAACAGGGTTGATGCCTATAATGAAAAAAAGGAAAAATTCTTAATGAAGTAGGAACATTACATAACTATACCGATAGTACGGTAGTAATAACAAAAGGCAATACAAAATATATATACAATTGTACAGGAGAACTATTAGGTAAATACCCGTATGACTTTATAAACTATGATAATATTTTCGGTTGTATAAAATGATTTTGTGTTCCGAAATATAATTTTATTCCGTCATATAACAAATAAGCATTGATTTAATCAGAAAATTAAATCAATGCTTATTTGTTTGTTATTCACCCGAAAAGGTCGATTATCCGTTTTGCGGCTTCCTTTGTCTCCTCGGTATCGCCGAAGGAGGAAAGGCGGAAATAGCCCTCGCCGCATTTTCCGAAGCCCACGCCCGGTGTTCCGATTATCTGCTTTTCATTTAAAAGCAGGTCAAAGCACTCCCAGCTTGTCATACCGTTCGGGCATTTAAACCATATATAAGGCGCGTTCTCGCCGCCGCAGTACCATATTCCGCAATTATCAAATGCTTTCATAAGTGTTTTTGCGTTGCCGCGGTATACGGCGAGGTTTTCTTTTACCTGCCGCTGCCCCTCTTCGGAAAATACCGCCGCCGCGCCGCACTGAACAATATAGGATACCCCGTTGGTTTTGGTGGTTCGGTTTCTCACCCACATATCGTTAAGGCACATACCCTTTCTTTTAAGCGTTTTCGGGATAATTGTATATCCGCAGCGCACGCCTGTAAATCCCGCCGTTTTTGAAAGCGAGCATATTTCTATAGCGCAATCCCTGCTGCCCTCAATTTCAAATATGCTGTGCGGTAGGTTGTTATCCCCTATAAACGCCTCGTATGCGGCGTCAAAAATCAAAACCGCGCCGTTTTTATTGGCGTAATCCACCCACGCTTTGAGTTTTTCATGCTCAAACACCGCCCCCGTAGGGTTATTGGGCGAGCATATATATATTATATCCGCCCTTATGTTATCATCGGGAAAGGGTGCGAAATGCGTCCAGTTATCAGACGGCATATGCACAATTTTATGCCCCGCTATAATATTTGAATCTACATATGCGGGGTATGCCGGCTCAATAACAAGCGCTGTGTTATCGCGGTCGAACAAATCGAGAATATCGCCGAGGTCGTCCCCCGCACCCGAGGAAATAAATATTTCATCATTACAAAGCTCCACCCCGCGGCGGGCATAATAGCCAGCGATAGCCGTTTTCAGCTTTTCCCAGCCGCATTCCGGCATGTAGCCGTGAAAGGTCTCCTTTTTCGATTGATCCTCTACCGCCGAATACATAGCCTTAATAACCGCGTCGCAAAGCGGCAGGGTCACATCGCCCACACCCAGCCGCAGCAGCTTTTTATCGGGGTGCCCGGCGGAATAGGCTTTGACGCGCTGCTCAATATCATAAAACAAATATGAGCTTTCAAGTTTTTTATAGTTTTTATTGGGTTTCATTTTAAGCCGCTTCTTTTTTACTTGCCGCTGTCGCCGTAGTTTGAAAGCACGCGGGCGGACGGGTCATTTACATCGCAGCCCTCCCATTCCTTGTTCGGCATCCAGAAATCCTTTACCATTTCCGCCTGACCGGGATATTTTTCTTCAAATATCTCGCGGTAAAGCAGAGATTCCTTGGTAAAGGGCGCGGCAAAATCATATTTTTTGCATTTTTCTTCAAATTCCTTATCGGTATATTTGGCTTCCGCGTATTCCTTTAAATAGTCCACCATTGAGTGACCTACCGCATCGGAGAACGCCGCCTTTTCGCGCATAAGTATATCGTAAGGCAGGTAATCGCCCTCGAACGCATGGCGTAAAAGGTATTTGCCCTTGTTATATTTGTTCATCTTCATTTCGGGGTCTATACTCATAACATACTTTACGAAATCAAGATCTCCGAACGGCACGCGCGCTTCAAGCGAATTTACCGAAATGCAGCGGTCGGCTCGCAGAACATCATACATATGCAGCTCACGCACTCTCTTTTGCGATTCCTTTTGGAATTCCTCGGCGTTCGGTGCAAAATCGGTATATTTATAGCCGAAAAGCTCGTCGGATATTTCGCCCGTAAGCAATACCCTTATATCGGTAGTCTCATGTATCGCCTTGCATATAAGGTACATACCTATGCTTGCGCGTATGGTGGTAATATCGTAGGTGCCCAAGAGCGCTATAACGTCTGACAGCGCTTTTAAAACGTCCTCTTTGGTTATAATTATCTCGCGGTGATCCGAGCCTATGTAGTCCGCAACCTCTTTTGCGTATTTAAGGTCAATAGCGTCGGTGCTCATACCGATAGCAAAGGTTTTAATGGGTTTCTTTAAAAGTTTTGCCGATACCGCGCACACAAGGGAGGAATCAAGCCCGCCGCTTAAAAGAAAGCCGAGCGGCGCGTCGGCGTCAAGCCGTTTTTCAATACCTCGAACTAACTTATTGTGTATGTTTTTGCACACCGTTTTAAGGTCGTCGTGGCAAACTTTATCCACCGCCGCTATATCATTATAGCAAATAAATTTGCCTTCCTTATAATAATGTCCGGGTGGGAAAGGCATAATTTTATTTGCTAGCCCCACAAGGTTTTTAGGCTCGGAGGCGAAAATCGGCTTTCCGTCCTTATCAAGCCCGTAATAAAGCGGACGGATACCGATAGGGTCGCGCGCGGCGATAAGCTCGTCTTTTTCACCGTCGTAAATTATAAGCGCAAACTCCGCGTCCAGCATTTTGAACATATCCGCGCCGTAAAGCTCATAGAGCGGCAGTAAAATCTCGCAGTCCGAGTCGCTTTCAAAGGTATAGCCGCGCTTTATAAGATCGTCCCTTATGGGGCGGAAGCCGTAAATTTCACCGTTGCACACCAATTTATTATTCTTATAGGAAAACGGCTGCATACCCTTATCGGTAAGCCCCATTATCGCAAGACGGTGAAATCCCAAAAAGCCGTTGTTAAGCTTCTCAAGCCTTGACATATCAGGGCCGCGCGAAACGGTCATATCAAAGCCTAACTTAAACTCTTCTTCAGGGATTCGGCTTCCTATATAGCCCATAATAGAACACATAATTTTTTCCTCATTTCATATTTTTAAATGTGCAAAGGCTTCCCGATAAAATCGGGAAGCTTTTATGCTTTTTATCAGAATTGCTCAATATCCTGCAGTGCGTCGTAGCCTTCTTCGCCGGTGCGAACCTTTACAACATTTTCAACATCGTAAACAAATATCTTACCGTCGCCTATGTGACCGGTGTAAAGCACCTTTTTGGCGGTCGCTATAACAAGCGATACAGGAACCTTTGCCACCACTATATCTACCTGAATTTTAGGTAAGAGAGAGGTTTCCACCAAAGCGCCGCGATAATATTCGGGCTGACCCTTCTGCACACCGCAGCCCATAACATGGCTTACGGTCATACCGGTAATGCCAATGCCGACCATTGCGTTTTTAAGGCTTTCAAGACGGGATTCCTTGCAGACGATTTCAACCTTTGTAATCTTTTGTCCGTCTGCCTTTGCAGGCACATCCGCCGCAACCTTGGGCATTTCTTTAACCTCAACCGCCTCGGCAACGGGTGTATCGCCCGTGACGGCAACAGTTTCCTCGTCTTCGTCTATATACTCGGGAAGCATTGCGATTCCACCGTAAGCGCTTTGCAAGCCATGCTCCTTAACATCCAGTCCTTCCATTTCCTCTTCACGGGAAACGCGCAGACCGAATATCTTCTTTATTATAAGGAATGAAAGAGTAATTGCAACGGCTGTCCATGCAGCTGTTGAGAACATACCGAGTAATTGAAGCCCCAATTGCTTAAAGCCGCCGCCGTAGAAAAGACCCTCGCCTGCAATTTGGTTAGCGCCGAAGTTTACGCCGTCGCCAATGCCGCGGGCAAACGCCGGAGCGGACTTGGTGGCGAACAAGCCGACAGAAATCGTTCCCCAAATACCGTTGCAGAAGTGAACCGCAACCGCGCCTACAGGGTCGTCAACATGGAGCTTGTAATCAAGGAACCAAACGCCGAATACTACTATAAGTCCCGAAACCGCACCTATTACTATTGCGCCGAACGCGTCGCACACATCGCACGGAGCGGTGATTGCAACAAGACCCGCAAGGGAAGCGTTTAAGCACATTGAAACATCGGGCTTGCCGTATTTGATCCAAGTGAATATCATAGCAACTACGGTTGCAACCGACGGAGCTATTGTTGTGGTAACGAAGATAGAGCCCATTTCCTCAATTGAGGTTGCCGCCGCGCCGTTAAAGCCGTACCAGCCGAGCCAAAGAATGAATACACCGAGGCAGCCTATCGGCAGGTTGTGACCGGGGAATGCGTTTACCTTTTTGACCTTGCCGTTTTTATCGCGGTTAAATTTACCGATACGCGGGCCGACCATTGCCGCGCCGATTAACGCGCATATACCGCCGACCATATGTATGCAGTTTGAACCTGCAAAATCGTGGAAGCCGAGCTTTGCCAGCCAGCCGCCGCCCCATGTCCAGTGAGCCTCAACCGGGTAAATAACCGCCGAGATAACCGCCGAATAAATACAGTAGGAAAGGAATTTCGTTCTTTCCGCCATAGACCCCGAAACTATTGTTGCGGTGGTAGCGCAGAACACCAGGTTGAAAACGAAATTTGACCAATCGAAATTTGCGTAATCGGTGAAAATATCAAATCCCGGTTTACCTATAATCCCCACAAGGTCTTCCCCGAGGAAAAGACCGAAGCCGATAAGAATAAACATTACCGTACCGATGCAGAAGTCCATAAGGTTCTTCATCAGTATATTTCCGGCGTTCTTTGCTCTGGTAAAGCCTGTCTCTACCATAGCAAAGCCCGCCTGCATCCAGAATACCAACGCCGCGCCGATTAAAAACCACACGCCGTATACTTCGCTGTGTATAGCGTCATATATTGCTTGATTCATAAAAAATCATCCCTTAAAATTTATAAATTTCTTTTTATTTTACGCTGAAAAGCATATCGCCGTAGGACGGATAAGGCCAAATATCTGCGGGAACAACGGTTTCAAGCTCATCAACCGTAATCCGAAGCTCGCTCATAGCGGCGAAAACCGCGTCCTTATAATACATCGAAAGCTCCTGCGTTTCGCTTATTTCCTTAGCCTTTAATACCGCCTGCTCTAGCTTTTCGGTCTTTTTGTACGCCGCTGTGTTAAGCTTGCTTACCTTAGCCAAAAGCTCTTTTTCGTAACCTGCGTCAATATCGCCGCAGGCTGCCTTTGCAATGACCGTATCGGATAATTCGTGCGAATATTTGCTTACCGCAGGTAAAATATCCTTTTTCGCCATATCAATCATTGTAAGCGCTTCAATGTTGATTATTTTGCAGTAGTTCTCCGAAAGAATTTCGTATCTTGCCCTCATTTCGGTTTCGGAATAAACCTTGTGCGAAATGAAGAGCTTCATATTCTTTTCGTGCAAGGAATACGGCAGGCACTCGGGGGTTGAGCGCAGGTTCAAAAGTCCGCGCTTTTCAGCCTCGGCAATCCATGCATCGTCATAGCCGTTGCCGTTGAATATAATGCGCTTGTGGTCAGTAACAGTCTTCTTTATAAGCTCGTGCAAAGCCTCTTCAAAGTTAGCCGCGCCCTCAAGCTCATCGGCAAATTGCTTTAATTCCTCTGCAACCGCGGTGTTAAGCACAACGTTTGTGCAGGAAACGGATGAAGAAGAACCGAGCATTCTGAACTCAAACTTGTTGCCCGTAAACGCAAAGGGCGAGGTTCTGTTGCGGTCGGTAGAGTCTTTGGGGAACTTCGGCAGCGTATGAACACCTATTTTAAGGATTTCCTTTTCCCTGCTGCCGTAGGGCTCATCCTTTTCGATTGCCTTTAAAACATCGGTAAGCTCGGTGCCGAGGAACATTGAAACTACTGCGGGGGGCGCTTCGTTAGCGCCGAGTCTGTGGTCGTTTCCGGCGGAGGCTACCGATACTCTTAACATATCCTGGTATTCGTCAACCGCCTTTATAACCGCGCAAAGGAAGGTTAAGAACTGCGCGTTTTCATACGGTGTGTCGCCCGGGTTTAAAAGATTTACACCGGTATCGGTCGTAAGCGACCAGTTGTTGTGCTTGCCGCTGCCGTTTACTCCGGCAAAGGGCTTCTCATGCAGCAGGCAGACCATATGGTGCTTTTTAGCAACCTTCTGCATAATTTCCATTGTCAGCTGGTTGTGGTCAGCCGCAATGTTTGTGGTGGTGAATATCGGCGCTAATTCGTGCTGTGCGGGTGCCACCTCGTTATGCTCGGTTTTGGCAAGAATACCCAGTTTCCACAACTCGTCGTTCAGCTCTTTCATAAACGCCTGAACGCGCGGCTTTATGATTCCGAAATAGTGATCCTCCAGCTCCTGACCCTTAGGCGGCTTTGCGCCGAAAAGGGTGCGACCCGTATATATAAGGTCCTTGCGCTTGTTGTAAACGTCCTCGTCAATAAGGAAATATTCCTGCTCGGGGCCGACGGTCGTTTTAACCGATTTTACATCCGTTTTTCCGAAAAGCTTTAATACCCTTAACGCCTGCTTGTTTATTGCCTGCATACTGCGAAGCAAAGGAGTCTTTTTATCGAGCGCCTCGCCGCCGTATGAGCAGAAGGCGGTAGGAATGCAAAGCACGCCGTCCTTAATAAAGGCATATGAGGTCGGATCCCACGCGGTGTAGCCTCTTGCCTCAAAGGTAGCACGAAGACCGCCCGACGGGAAGGAGGAAGCGTCCGGCTCGCCCTGAATTAACTCCTTGCCGGAAAACTCCATTATAACCTTGCCGTCCGAGGTGGGAGAAATAAAGCTGTCATGCTTTTCTGCGGACAGACCCGAAAGCGGCTGGAACCAGTGGGTGAAGTGGGTAGCTCCCTTTTCGATAGCCCAGTCCTTCATTGCGTTCGCAACCACGGTTGCGGCGTTCGGATCAAGGGAACGACCGTCCTTTATGGTGCGCTGGAGCGCCTTATATGTTTCTTTGGGCAGCCGCTCACGCATTACGCTGTCGTTAAATACATTGCTTGCAAAAATTTCGTTGATTGAACTCATAACCGATCGTTCCTTTCAAAATTTGTGATAATAAAAAGCGGCAGCGGCGTGTATAAAAGGGAACGAGGTAGATAATTTCCCTTTTGCGACGCCGTTGCCGCCTTTTAATACCGTTATTCACAAAAATAAAGAAACGGCAGGAAGGTAAAATCAATTACCGACACCCTTGCCGTTTCATTGCGCTTATTATAACGCCGCGTATCCCCGTTGTCAAGCAAAAATCTCAACAAAGCATAAATTAACGTGTCTTGCAATTTTTGCGAAATTTTATTAATCGAAACGAGCGAATCGCTTAACAAAATTAATCGTTTGCTCAAAGAACACAAAAAATCAACTCGTAACAGGTCGAATTTCGGAAAAAAATCAAAAACAGAATACTTGACAATTAAGCCATCCCTTATTATAATATTTATATATTGTTTATATGACACGGAGCAACGGTGTTCGGTGATGTCCGGGGGGCTTTTGTCCCCTTTAAGGCATCGGCGGACGCTTTTTTTATTTTAATTCACGCGATAAATAAGGAGGATCGGCAATGTATTCTTATGATGAGGTAATGACCTTTGTTGAGGAAGAGGACGTAAAATTTATACGCCTTGCGTTCTGCGATATTCACGGCAGGCAGAAAAATATTTCCATAATGCCGTCGGAATTAAAGCGTGCCTTTACCTACGGCGTTTCCTTTGACGCGTCGGCGGTAGCGGGCTTCGGCGATGTGGTGAGATCGGATCTGTTTTTACACCCCGACCCGTCCACCCTTTCGGTTTTGCCGTGGCGTCCTTCCAACGGCAGGGTTGTGCGAATGTTCTGCGATATTAAATACCCCGACGGCAGGCGCTTTGAAAAGGACGGCAGGTATATTTTAATGCAGGCGGTGGAAAAAGCAAGGCAAGCCGGTATTTCCTGCTTTTTCGGCGCGGAGTTTGAATTTTACCTGTTTAATCTTGACGATAACGGCGAGCCGACCGACACTCCGTTTGACAGGGCGGGATATATGGATATAGCGCCGGACGATAAGGGCGAAAATGTCCGCCGTGAGATATGCTTTAATCTGCTTGAAATGGGAATCTCCCCCGAAAGCTCGCATCATGAGGAGGGCCCCGGTCAGAATGAGATAGATTTCCGCTACAGCACTCCGCTGAACGCTGCGGACAATGCGGTCACCTTTAAATCGGTCGTTCAGACAATTGCCCGCCGAAACGGACTTTTTGCGGATTTTTCTCCGAAGCCATTAATGCACGAAAGCGGAAACGGACTTCATATAAATGTCTCCGTAAAGGCGGAAAGCGGCGAGGATGTGACAGAAAGCTTTATGGCCGGCGTGCTTGAGCACACGGTTGAGATGACGGCGTTTTTCAACCCCGTTGCGGCGTCATATAAGCGGCTCGGCGAGAAGAAGGCGCCGAAATATGTTACATGGTCGCATGAGAACCGTTCGCAATTAATACGCATACCTGCGGTCAAAAGCGAAAGCCACCGCCGCATGGAGCTGCGCTCCCCGGATCCTGCCGCCAACCCTTATATTGTATATGCGCTTATAATCTATGCGGGGCTTGACGGAATAAAGCGGAATTTAAAGCCCGCAGCGCCGTGCAACTGCAATCTGTTCACCGCCGATTCGGCTGTTACGGATTCACTTACCAATTTACCCGACACGATTGAAAAGGCACGCAACATTGCGAAAAACAGCGAGTTTATAAAACGCGTTTTGCCGGAGGGCTACGCCGAAAGCATTTAAAAGGGGGCATAACGGGTGTACCGAGATAAAACAACACTCAGCGCACTTATAGTTTCCTCCTCGCAAAAGGCTGCCGATTATCTGCACGATATATTATCGAAGCTGCGGTTTTCGCCCGTGGCGGAGGCGGTAAGCATTGCGGACGCAAAGCGGCGGCAGCTGGAAAATCAGTTTGATCTGGTTTTGATAAATGCCCCCCTGCCCGATGATTTCGGAATTGAATTCGCAGAATCGCTCTGTACGGACAGTTCTGTGGGAGTCCTGCTTTTTGTAAAGGCGGAGCTGCTTGAGCAGGTAAGCTACAAGGTCGAGGATTACGGTGTTTTAACCTTCCCTCGGCCGGGCACGCGGCAGAGCATCACAAGCGCCATACGGCTTGCCGCAGCAACGCACAACCGCTTATCGGCATTTGAAAGGCGAGCAGTCAAGCTCGAATCGAAAATGAAAGAGATACGGCTTGTAAACCGTGCAAAATGGCTGCTCATAGACCGCTACAACATGAGTGAAGAGGAAGCGCACAAATACATAGAAAAAACCGCCATGGATAACTGCGCGACGCGCGGCGAAATAGCGGAAAATATAATAAGAACATACGAAAGTTAGAAAGAGGCCGGAAAAATGGAAAGTTCGTATAAAAAAACAAAGTATATTTTCGTGACCGGAGGAGTTGTTTCGGGGCTCGGCAAGGGCATTACAGCCGCCAGTCTCGGCAGACTTTTAAAGGCGCGCGGGCTTAAGGTCGCGTCGCAAAAGCTTGACCCATATATTAATGTTGACCCCGGCACCATGAGTCCCTATCAGCACGGCGAGGTTTATGTAACCGAGGACGGCGCCGAAACCGACCTTGATCTCGGTCACTACGAAAGATTTATAGACGAGGACCTAAACAAATACTCAAACCTTACAACCGGCAAGGTATACTGGAATGTTTTGAACAAGGAGCGCCGCGGCGAATATCTCGGCGAGACCGTGCAGGTAATACCTCACATTACGAACGAAATCAAGGAATTTATTTACTCCGTGGGTAAAAAATCCAACGCCGATATAGTAATAACCGAAATCGGCGGCACAACGGGCGATATCGAAAGCCAGCCGTTTTTGGAGGCTATCCGTCAGGTAGGGCTTGAGGTAGGTAAAGAAAACTCGCTTTATATCCATGTAACGCTTGTCCCCTTCCTTCGCGGCTCGGACGAGCATAAAACAAAGCCGACACAGCATTCGGTCAAGGAATTGCAGGGAATGGGAATCAGCCCGGATATAATAGTGCTTCGCTGCGATGAACCGCTTGAGGACAATATATTCAAAAAAATTGCGCTTTTCTGCAATGTAAAACCCGATTGTGTTATTGAAAACATGACCATTCCCGTGCTTTACGAAGCGCCCATAATGCTCGAAAAAAATCATTTTTCCGACATAGTCTGCCGTGAGCTCGGAATATACACGGGCGAGCCGGAGCTCACCGACTGGAACGAAATGCTCGACCGCATTAAAAACCGAAACAAAAAGGTTACTATAGGTCTTGTGGGTAAATATGTTCAGCTGCATGACGCTTATTTATCGGTAGCCGAGGCGCTGCGCCACGCGGGCTATGTTTACGGCGCAAGAGTGCAGATAAAGTGGATAGACTCCGAAACCGTAAACGATAAAAACGCAGCTGAGACCCTTGCGGGCTGCGACGGAATTCTTGTGCCGGGCGGCTTCGGCTACCGCGGAATTGAGGGTATGATTGCAACCGCACGGTACGCGAGAACAAACAATGTTCCCTATCTCGGGATATGCCTCGGTATGCAGATTGCCGTTATTGAATTTGCAAGAAGCGTTTTGGGACTAAACGATGCCAACTCCGGTGAATTCGACGAAAACTCAAACCACAAGGTAATAGACTTCATGCCCGACCAGAGCAATGAGATGAACAAGGGCGGAACCATGCGGCTCGGCGCGTACCCCTGCAAAATAGCGGCAGGCACCAAAATGGCGGAATGCTATAAGGCGGAGGAAATTAAGGAGCGTCACCGCCACCGCTACGAATTCAACAACGATTACCGCGACGATATGACCGCAAAGGGTCTTGTTATAAGCGGAACCTCGCCCGATAACCACATTGTGGAAACGGTGGAAATTCCCGAAAACGATTTCTATGTGGGCGTTCAGTTCCACCCCGAATTCAAATCCCGTCCGAACAAGGCGCATCCGCTGTTTATGGGGCTTGTAAGGGCAGGACTCGATAAACAAACGCGCAATTCGTAATTATATTCATATAAATAATGTCTACTAAATAATTGCATTAGCAAATGCAATTATTTAAAATCGAGTTAAAATCTCGTTTTTTTGGGTCAAAACCTTTGTTTTGACCGTCAGTATCCATTGATTGTCGCCTGATTTTAAAAAGAATCAAAATGTGATTCTTTTTAAAGTGCAAGGGTTTTTCGCAAAATTGCGCAAAAACCTTGCACCTGAACAATTCAAAAGTTTATACCGACATGCTCGGGTTAAGGTACTTTTGAATTGTTCGGCAGGCATTAAATAAAAAAGCTTTGATTCGACCGTTTGAGTGTACGGTTGATCAAAGCTTTTATTTTTCGGGATTTTAAATTATTTAATTTCCCTGCCCGTCAGTCGGCAAAGTATATATCCCTGCCGTTGTTTAATTTATCAAGATTATATTCGTTATCGGCAATGTCCGAGCGCTCTGTCCATCTGCCACCCGTAAAATCAGGGAAAGCGACGGGCGCGCCGCCCTTGGCGACTGATTCCTCACTCAAGGCGGTTATACACATATAGGTTGCCGCATCATATACATCTATCGGCGCGTGCGCTCCCGTTTTAACCGCGTTTACAAACGCCGCGAAAACCAGGTGGTCTATGCCGCCGTGCATATCCTGCCCCACTCCGCCGTTTTGCCAGAGCGGGTGGTCGTATTCCTTTTCATACTGTGAAGCGTTGCCCCACATCGGTTTCCAATCCCACTCGTTTTTCGCGTGTTCGGCGACACCGTCTAAAAATACGCTGTCGTTATCCTCCATATACATACCCTTTGTTCCGTGCACCTCAAATTTCCGCGAGTATGCGTGCGGCAAAGTCGTGTTAAGGGTAAGGCAAACGGTTTGCCCGCCCGCGCATTTAATAACCGTAGTTACAACATCGCCCTGCGCGTAATTTATATTGGAAAGTGGGTGCTCCGCGCCCTTTTTTTGTATGGCGTATTCATGCAAGCCCATTGCAGCTGACGAAACAGAACAGAGCGTTAAAAAGCGGTTGCCGTTGTTTATATCAAGAATTTTTGCAATAGGTCCTATTTCGTGAGTAGGGTAGTTTTCGCAGTTGCGGTGAATATAGTTGCGCAGCCTGTAATGCCGTATTTCCTTGCCGTTTGTAATTTCTTCCCTTAAATCGTGGCAGTATGCGCCCGAGCAGTGCATAATATTGCCCAAAACGCCCTTGCGCGCCATATTAAGCGCCATAAGCTCACGCCTGCCGTAGCAGCAGTTTTCCATAAGCATAAGCTCCGTGCCTGTTTCCTCATAAGCGCGCACAAGCTTGCAGCAGTCGTCAATCGAATATGCTCCGCCCGCTTCAAGTCCTACGTATTTTCCCGCGTGCATTGCCGCCACGGCAACCTCGGCGTGCGCCTCCCACGATACGGCAATATACACCGCGTCAAGCTCCTTTATTTTAAGCAACTCCTTATAATCCGTGAGCTCCGTAGGGCGCGGAAATCCCACCTTTTCCAGTTTTTCCGCCGCTGCGGTCACCCTATCGGGCAAAAGGTCGCAAACTGCGGCAATCTCTATGCCCGCGCCGTTCTTCATCATTGGTATTATAGGGTTTTCCAGCATTATGTCCCCGCGCTGACCGAGCCCTATTATGCCTATTTTTATGTTTTCCTTCATAGCACTTCTCCTTAATAGCTTTGCGTGCTGCCCGAAAGTAATTCCGGGTAAGAATTTTCCACAAAATCGTATTCTCTTTTTTCGCCGTTTATAAGCCAGCACTGCGGCTGATTGTTATAAAGCCAGTCAAGCGGCTCGGCTTTATCCTTTTGCCCGGAATTGCGGAAAAACGCCTTTTTTATATCCTCTTTCATGCTGTCGGTAATATCATCGGGCTTGACCGATATAAAAAGCGGACTGCCGCTGACAGAAAGAATATCCAGCCACTGCCCATTAAGGCTCCAATCAATTTTACCGGGGATTATCCCCACACAGTCGGCGTCAATCTTATAAAATGCGTCGTTCTGGCAAAGCCTGAAAGCAAGGGTATTGACGCCGTAAGCGCGGGTGCGGCTCCAAAGCCTGCCGCTTGTGTCGTCGCCCGTTCTGTATACCTCAAAAATCCCTGCGGACAGATGCGATACCGCATTGCAGGCGATAACAACCGCGTCGCCCGCGGCTTCCCTTATTACTCCGTAAAGCTCCGAAACTATTTCGGCGCTCGTTTTGCTTTCGTCATGAAAGCTCCAGCCGTCCTTTGCGGTTATTTTGCCGTTAAGCATACAGCCAAACGAGCCGAAAAGGTCGTAGGTGGTGTAATCGTGCTTTATAAGCTCGTAGCCCCATTCGGTCATTTTGCGAACGGTAGACCTTACATATTCTCGAACCTCGGGAACGGTGGGGTCAAGGCAGTATGACGGCTCGGTATTTGTATCGCCGTCATTTATTCGTGATAAGCACCATTCCGGGTGCAGCTTTTCAAGCTCCTTATCGCAAAGCGGTCTTATCCATATTCCGGGTTTTACCCCGATTTTTTTAAATTCTTCGACAATTTTCGCCATATCGCCGAACTTTTCATTCGGTTCCCACGGTCCCGCGCAGGGATTAACCGACCAGCCGTCGTCTATTACCGTAAACGGTTTGTTCTCGTTTCCCGCTGATAGCTCGGCGGTTATTTCCGCATCCCTTATAACCTCGGCGCGGCTGCTTTTACCGTAAGCGTAGTACCAATTATTACTGCCGTATACGGGCTTTTCGGGCAATCGGGGATTTTCGCACATAACGCGGCAAAACGCTTTTGCCGCAGCGAAAGCTGAAATTCCGCTGTATTCACGGCATACAATAACACCCGCAAGCAGTCGTCTGCCGTTAAGCCTTACGCCTGTGTCGCCGCAGCGAACATCAAACCACGCCGTGCAGCCCGAAGCGTCGCACTGAAAGCTTACAAAGCTGCCAGCCCCCGTCATAACTCCGCAGCCCACGGTTTTATCGCCGCTGTTTGCAAGAAAATACCATGGCATAAATATTTCCCCGTTTAGCGAGTGCCATTCCATATCCCCGTAGGAGCGCTCCCATTTATCCCCCATTATGCGGGTAGGCTCGGTAACGCGGTAATTCCAGCGCAGGCAGATAAAGCGCGGGCGGGCAACAGCCGCCGATATAAACACATAAAGCTTTTCATCCTTTATTTCGGTTTCAACCGTGCAGTCGGCGTTATCCGCTTCGCATTCGATTTTTATATCATCGGGCGCTCTTAAAATATTTATCATTACGCCTTTCCCTTTCGTATAAGATACGAGGGCGTGCAGCTCCAGGCGTGGCAGGCGCTGTTTAGCACGGGGTTTGAATAGGGCGTTACCCTGTCGTTTGTAACATCGAAGCATTCGGGGCAGCAATCAAACCCGGCGTTTATTATCGCGCCCCAATAGCTCTTTATATATTCGTTTGCCGTTTCTGCCATTCCGCAGGAATAAAGCGCCTCTAAATAATAGTGGGTCATAAAGGGCGAGGACATATGTATTCCCGGGTTATACTCGGCGGTTTTTTTAAGCAAATCTTTCGTTTCTTCGCAGCTCAACGCGCCCGAAAGCGCCGCCCACACCTGCGACTGCCACGAAATTTCGCCGTTTTTCGCGGTGAAAAGCCCTGTTTTACCGTCCCTTTTTGAGAGTAGAGCAGCATTTACATCATTAAGAATAGCTTTGAATTTATCCGCGGGCTTACCGAGCTTTTCCGATAATCCTATCATACTGCGCAGCACATAGGCAAAATACCCAAGCGCCGCCGTGCCGCGGTCGTAATTGCCGTGGTCTATAAAAAAGCCCTCGTTAATTATTCCCGTTGTTCTGTCAAAAACACTGTCGGTATATTCTATTTGGTGCAGCGCAATTCCGTAAAGCTCCTCGGGCAGCGTTTTATCGCCTGTATTTTCCAAATAATCGGCAAGGCAAAGCACAAAGCAAAGCGAATAATCAAGGTAAAACCATTGGTCTGCATAGGGCGGAGTATCGGGAAATACGCAGGGCGGCACAAGTCCCTTTTCGTTTAAATGCTCGGCAAATAAGTAAATGCACCGCTTTATAAGGTCGGTATTGCGGAAGGTCACATAGTCAACCAGCGCCTGCAAGCGCAAATCGCCTATCCACAGCCTGCGGTCACGCTTTGGTCCGTCCTCAAAAACATCCTGTTCGCACTCCTTAAGGGTATTAACGCATATTTTGTCTATTGCGGCAAGAGTGCTGTCCGCCGTATTAAGGGGCAGAACATCATCTATATCCACCGCCGACACCGCGTCGATATACAGCGCGGTTATATCAACCGCAAAGCGCACCGAATCAGTACGCTTCAGCTTTAAATATCTGAACGAATAGCGGCGTTCAAGGCTGCCCTTATATGGCATAAAGGCTATTGTTTTAAAATCGTTTTGCAGCCAGCCGACCGACAGTGAATTTTCGCTGTCCTCCGCCGTTTCGGCAAGCTCAATAGGCATCTCGGCAAAGGAAAAGGCTATATTTGTGGGGGAATCTGGTATGTGCTCGGGTCTGCCCGCAAGCTCGATATTAAGATAACCCGTAAAGTGACCCCCGAAATCTATTATTATTTCTTCCTTTTCAAGTGTTAAGGGGAAAGAAATATCCGAAAGCTTTTTAACTTTCCATCCCTGAAAGGCGGATTTATCCGCGCATACCTCTGCTAAAGCCTGCGGCTCGATTCTTTTGTGCTTCAGCGGTCTTTTATATGTATCCGATTTATTTTGCATTTTCTCACCCGTTACGCAAAAGCCCGATGCACCCTTTGCACCGGGCTTTTATTATTTCATTACTTTCCGTATTCGCTTGACGCGCCTATAATAACCTTTTTAAGCGCCGCAAGTGCCGCAGCGCCGTCGGTATTTTCTGTCAGCCACATACCGCGGGTTATATTTTCAAAGCTTTCATTGCCGGCTGAATATTTCTTCATTCTTACCATATCGAGGATGTTTATTTCGCCGTCGTTATTGGCGTCTCCCGGCTCTGCCGAAGACATTATCTCACAGGTAATATTATCGAATCTGGCAGCGCCTGTGTTGGTTCTCGCGTCGATTCCGCACATATATTTGACCCAAACAAGCTCCGTCATGCTGTTAATCTTATTGTTGAAGGTGCCGGTATCTACGGTTTTCTCAAAATAGTACCAGCCGTCATCACGGGCGGTAAAGCTTTCGCCCGAATCCGCCTTGCCGTTCTTAAGGTAGTTTGCGAAATGAAGCCCCACGCTGTTTCCGCCGCCGTATGACTTGCCGAAGCCGAGCCATATCTTAGGCTCTGTATTGCCTGCTGTCACCTTGAAGTAGCCGGTCGCCTTAACCGCGGTATCACCGAGGACGAATTTCACGGCGTCTGTATCAAGCTGCTGGAAATATCTTTCGGCACTGTCGCCGCCTCTTATCTCAACAGCAGCAGAGCCGTCGTAAGAGCCGCCCGGAACTACAGATATATCCTTATCTCCGCCCAATACGTCATTCAGCATACCTATATCAAAGCCGGGTACATTATTAACCTTGTAGGGCGAATTATCAACAGCGCTGCTGTCGCTCACAACGGCTTCTTTTTCACAGAAATCACCGTTTGCAATAAGATTTGTTTTGCTTTCGTCATTCTTTGCGTAAACCTTTACATTATCAAGATAAAAATCAGCTGCCGTATATCCGCCGCTTCTGACGATTATAAACAAATCTCCCGCGGCATTCTTTTTGAATTCCTTTGTAAAGGTGACCCATGAGCTGCTGTTAAGTTCATAATTGTATACTACATCAGAGCCGTCAGTCCATGCGTACGGGGAGAATTCCAAAGAAAATTTCATGGAGTCGTTACCGGGGGACGGACTTTTACCCTTTGTTTTGGCTTCCAGCACAAATTCCGTGCCGACATCATATTTTTCCAAAGCTCCGTTGGATATCTTATAAATTATACGAGCTGTCGGACGACCGTCCGCATCGGTATTTTCTCTGTGGAAATAAACCGCACCGGCATCGTTCGCGCCTTCGTTTACAACGGTAATTCTGCAGGTATCTGTATCGGGGTTGTTGTAAGCAAGCGAGGAATTACCGTAATAGCTGCCCGTCCAACCGTCAAGCGTAGTAGCGGGCTCCGTTGTATAAAAATTACCCTTTGAAATAAGATTTGTCCGACTTTCATCATTCTTTGCGTAAACCTTTATATTGTCGATATAAAGATCTGCCGCCGTATATCCGCCGCTTCTGATTATTATAAACAGATCCCCTGCGGCGTTCTTTTTGAATTCTTTTGTAAAGGTGACCCATTTATCATAGCTTTTCAGTGCATAATTATATGTGTCTTCGGAACCGTCGCACCATGAATACGGCGATTGCTCCAATGAAAATTTCATTGAATCCGCAGAAGCGCTGTAGCCCTTTGTTTTAGCTTCAAGCACAAATTCCGTGCCGACATCATATTGACTTAACACAGAATTTTGAATCTGATAAAGTATACGCGCCGTGGGACGACCGTCGGCATCCGTATTTTCTCTGTGAATATAAACCGCTCCCGCATCGTCTGCGCCGTCGTCCACAACCGAGATTCTGCAGGTATCGATATCGGGATTGCTGTAGGCAAGCGAGGAATTGCCGAAATAGCTGCCCGTCCAGCCGTCAAGCGTTGCAACATCGCGGCTTTTAACCCTTTCTTCAATTTTCTTAACATCCAGATCCTTAACGGTTATCCGGTCGCCGGAATTACCGCGGAGGAATAAACGGAACTCGTTCGAGGTATAGCCCTCGGGGACGGTAAATTCGGCAGTAACCGAAGTCCACTCCGTGCCGATGATTCCCTCGTGGGTATTCGTATATTTAATTTCCTTGGGGCTGCCTGCGCTGTCAAAGCCGTAGCCGCCCGCAATATAATAGCCCTGTGTTGACGCCTTTACGGTAAATGACAGTTGATAATTACCCGCCGCAAGCGCTATTCTGCGAGAGGCAAGCGATGTACCCTCTGTGCCGGTAGCACCCGTGCCCTTTGTAACAACGGGCTGATTTTCCGCGTTAAAGCTTAAAATATCTCCGCTTGTGTTATCGCTCAAACGCCACATATACTCTTCAAACGAGCCGTAACTGCCTATGGTGCTGTATGCGCGGGTCACCCCTGCCGCATTTGCCGGAACCGCCCCCGCAAAGCAGGCGGCCGCCAAAGCAACTGCCAATACCTTGGGAAGCTTCTTTTTTAAGGAAAATGCTTTTTTCATAAAAATTACCTCCAAACTTTTTCGGCATCCCGCCGGAATTTTATATTTACGCAGTCTTTACCGCGCAGAGCTTAATTAACGGGAATTTCCCCGAAGAAAATGCTGCGAATGGTGCTTATTTCATCGCTTGTTACACCTATGGAAAGCAGGTAATTCTCTGCTTTTTCGGCAGGGGTGCTGCCTGAAAGCGCACTGAATGAGCTTAAAAACGCTTTCATTTCCTCCGTGGTTTTTGAGGAACGCAAGCCGACAAATGAAAAGCTTGTATATTCATAATCCTGTATGAGTGTTTTTTCATCAACTCCGAGCAGAGCGTTGAGAATAAAACATACCGTACCTGTTCTGTCCGCTCCGTAAACGCAGTGAACATAGATCGGATAATTATTTACATCGGCATATGACGCAAATACCTGACGGTAAAGCTCCTTTTGGCTATCCGAAAATGCCGCCGCATATGGTGAAATTCGGAAATTAAGATACTGTGCAGATGAAATGACGCTCTTTGTTATTCCCCCGCTTTCAGAGCCCGAACGCAAGTCAAGGTCAAGTCCGACAGCAATATCCCGACTCAAGAGCTCATCGCCCTGCGAGGTCAAAACAGATTTACCTTTTTCATCCGGCTGCGCGCCCCTGAATGCCAAGCCCTGAAGTGTGGTCTTGCCGAAGGAGGTCTCATAGCCGCCGAGGTCACGGACATTTAAAACTCCGCCGACAGTCATCACGCGCGGGCCGATATCCGCCGTTTTAAACGAATCCTCCGCTGTCTTTGTGAATCCGTTAGCCGAAGCGGTTATTCTGACATAATATTTTGTATTTCTCAAAAGATTATTAACAGCTATGCTCTTACTTTGTGTATTGACCGTTACCGCATTTGAGTAATCTGCCTTTGTGCCGTATTCTACCTTGAATTCGGCGTTTTCCACCGGACATTCAAGCACTATTTTTACATCCTGCGCGGAATCACTCATATACACCGCATAATCGTCAACCGTGGGATTTTCGGCGGTAAGATAAGCCTTTGCCTGATCGTTATAGGGGTATGCCGTATCGGGTGCAATCATTGCAACATAAGGCACAGACCCGTAATCGGTAAGTCCGAGCAGCAGTCTCTTGATCATTGCCGAATCGATGGTGTTTATGTAACCGTTGCCGTTAACATCTGCGGCATTCGGGCTTAGATAGTCCGCCGCTCCCGCCAAGACCTTTGCGGAATGTATCAGATCCCGTATATCAAGATTTCCGTCGGCATTAACATCTCCCGGCTCGCATACCCTGTAAAACGCAATGCTGTCGTAAAGTATCTCCGCGCCGGATGAATAAAAGGCGTTATCAAGCTGTACCTTTACCCGCGAAAGCGTGGCATCCTCCGGCAGGGTAAAGGTATAATTCATCTGTTGCCAGCCGTCGGTGCCGTTTGTAATTACCGTGTTAAGCCCCGACTCTGCCGGAACAGCAGAGGAACCGTTTCCGCGAAGCGACGCGCCGAGCCGCATATTCCCGACAGCCTTCACATAAAAGCGAAGCTTATATGTTGCCCCGGGTACGACCGGTATATAATCGCCTGTTCTTACCTTGTAAACGCTGTCACCCGATTCCGCCGAGTGTGAAACCCGAAGGGCTGCGCCGTCATATCCCACGGCTTCGGCGGATATTGTATCCTTACTGCCTGCGGGCAATGCGTTTTGCTCCCAACCGTCAATTCCGGAAGAAAAGCCGCTGTTTTCTATAAGCGATTCAAAGAAATAGGACTCGGATTTATCGGCGGTTAAAAGATTTTCCCATTTTCCGCCCGAAAATCTTAAGGAAGCGGGGCCTATATGCTTTTTGTAGTAATTGTCGGTAAAATTACCGTCAAGCGATAATATATCGCCTTCATTTGCGGGACAGGTAATCTTCATACAGCCGTTGGTATATGCCGTAAATACGGCTTTGTCGGTTACGACTCCGTTTAAAAGCACCGCACCCGCCTCTGCCGAAACATTGCCTATTAAGGAGCGCTGCGGCAGAGAGACCGTAAGGTCTGCGGCATTATCGGCTGTCAGTGACGGGATGATTTTTGAATCGGTCTGATTACCTACGGCAGGGTCGGTGCAGAAGCTGCCGAGCCCCTCTAACATATCGTTGCCGTCCTTATCGATCACACGCAGATTGTCGATATACAGATCACTCATACCGTTATACTGGCTGAAAAAGATTATAAAATCGCTGCCGCCGTTTGTTTTAAAGCTGCCGGAGACCTCGGTCCAATCGGCATAAATATTTCTGTCAATAAACTTAAATATATTACTTGTATCCGTAAGCGATGAAAAGTAGAATGCCTCAGACAGCAGCCCCTTTTTACCCTTGACATTGACCTTAACGGTGTATTCGCCGGCAGGTATCGATTTATTCACGCAAACGCGTATATCTCCGTTTGCGGCAACATTTTTAATGTGCAGCGCTCCGTTATCAAAGCAGCCGCCGCCTACGATTTCGGCTTTTCTTGACGCCGTATAAGTGCCGTCGGAATATCTGTACCAGCCGTTTGCGGTGATGCTGTCATGCAGGGTGAGAACGTCCTCGGGGATATCGGGCTCATCGCCGCCGCCGGACGCTAAACGGTCGAAATTACCCATTCCGTCAAGCACATCGTTTCCTTCGGAATCGAGTATTTTGAAATTATCGATATAAATATCGGTTCCCCAGTTATACTGGCTTACGGTTATACCGAAAACGCTGCCGCCCCTGCTTGTAAACGGAAGCTCAACCCTCTCCCAATCGGGATAGCTTGTTTTGCTTATCAGATCGGTATAATCCGACTGACCGCTCTCCTTAAAATAGAACTGTTGATCCGCAAGCTTTAAAGAGCCCTTAATATTGAATTGCAGCGTGTATGCGCCTGCGGGTATTTTCTTTTTAAAGCCTACTCGCATATCGCCCTGTTTTTCCGCGGGCTTGTTTACAATATGCAGCGAGCCGTTATCATTGCAGCCGGACTCTGCTATTTCTATGAACCTGACCGAGGTATCCGCGCCCGAAAGCCAGGTTCTGTACCAGTAGTCCTCGGTTTCGCCGTCATACGGCTGCTGCATTTTATTTGTTTCTTCGTCTGCGCCCTCTGTGCAGAAATTGCCCGCACCCTCAAGCATATCGTTGCCGCTTGCGTCCAAAACCTTGAAATTATCGATATATATGCTTGCTGCGGCATTGTACTGGCTGAAGAAAAAGCCGTAGGTGCTGCCGCCGCGTGAGGTAAACGGCAGGGTGATCTCCGTCCAGTCGGAATAGCTCTTTACGCCGGGCATCAGCTGAACCAGACCCGCGTCATTGCCACCCTCCACAAAGTAAAGACTTTCCGCAAAGGCTCTGCTGCCCTTAATTTTAAATTTTAGGGTATATTCACCTGCAACTATCGTTTTTGAAATATTAACGCGCATATCGCCCTGATTGCCCGAATTTACAAAGTGCAGCGAGCCGACATCGTCTGCGCCCTCCTTTGCGATTTCGATATAGCGGGTCGATGTATCCGCGCTGCCTCCGGGGTAGGTTCTGTACCACCCGTCGGACGAATAACCGTCGGCAATAGTCGCGGGCCTTAAATTGCCCGTACTTACTGCCGACAAAGGCAGTGATGAAAAGGCGCTTAAAATAATTGCGAAGGATAACAAGCATGGAAATATTTTTTTAATCATTCTTATGATCCTTTCTGTATTTAAGTAAAGCCGAGAAATCCGTCTCTTTAAAATTCCGCAACCTAAAACGAGCTGAATTTTGAGTGATTTTTGACGCGGAGAAAGCCGCAAGGCTAACGCCTGCGGGTGACGACAAGCCGAAAAGCGCCGAAATTAAGCCGTTTTAGGCGGGTTCGGATTTCTCGGCTTTGCTTAGTGTGACAGGACTCGAACCTGTCACGCCTACGAAACAAAATTTTGCATAATACATTGCCTCAAAACTTGAAATACGGCAGTATTCCTGCGTTTAGTCGGCTTCGTCTTATAACAAAATTTTTTGTTTCGGTAGGTTAAAAGTTTCTGCCGCCGAATTTTTTATTCGGCGAAGCGAGAAATTTTTTTCAAGGCTAACGCCTTGCAAAAATGAACGCAAAGCCGCAATCTAAAAGGCGGCGAGCGAAACCGCGGCAGGTTCGAGTCCTGTCACACTAATCAACCCTTTACGCCGTCTCCCGAGGACATACCGTTTTGCAGCGGCTTTTGGAATATGGCGTAAATTATAAGAATAGGCACAAGGGCTATTGTAAGACCCGCAAAGGTTCTGCCGTAATTAACATCGTAGGTTCCCGAATTTGTAAGGTAGGAAAGACCTATCGCCATGGTGTATTTTGTATTATCATGAATAAAGGTGAGCGCGGTAATGTATTCGTTCCATGTGCCCATTATATTGAGCAGCGCCACAACAAAAAGCGAAGGCTTTGAAAGCGGCACTATTATTTTGAAGAATATGGTGAACTGGCTCGCGCCGTCTATTGTGGCAGCCTCTAAGAGTGCGTTGTGTATTCCGCGCACAAATCCCGCCATCATAAACACCGAGAAGGGCATGCCCTGTATTGCGTATATTACCGAAAGCCACACAAGCGAATCGGTTATCTTTATTGAATCCGCAAAATAGTAAAGGGGTACGAGCATAAGCACCGACGGCACCATCATAGCCACCATATAAAACTTTTCAAGACCCTTTATAAATCGGTTATTGTATTTCGCAATAACATAGGCATTAGCGCCCACTATAAGCAGGGTTATAGCCAAAGTCAGCACCACGGTGAAAAGGCTGTTAAAGAAGTAAGAGCCGAAGCTTGCCTCGTTCCACGCGTCAACAAAATTTCCCCATTGCGGGGTTTTCGGCAGCGCCCAGGGGGAAGCGAAAAATTCCTGATTGCTTTTAAGAGATGTATAAAGCACCCATATTACCGGGAATGCCACAGTCACGCTCCAAAGCACAAGGAAGATTCTTATTATTCCCTGCCCTACCATAGCCGAGCGGGACAGGCGCGGAGTATTTCTTTTTTTACTCATTTACACTGTCCCCCCTTGACATAATGCGGTTGACTATGAAGGAAGCCGTCGCGGAGATTATAAGCATAAGTATTGCCGCCGCATAGGAGTAGCCCACCTGCGGCCACTGGCTGTCAAAGCTGTTTTTGTAAACGAACACGCCCATAACCACCGAATCTTCACTGACAGAGCTGCCGAGCATTGCCTGCACCATTGTAAAGCTTGAGCTGAAGGACTGATACAGTATGGTTATAACCATAAACTTTGCCTGCTCCCATACAGCCGGCATGGTTATGTAGCGCAGCTGCGTCCACTCGCCCGCGCCGTCAATTGTGGCGGATTCATACAGCTCCTTGCTTATTCCGTTTATCGCGGTAATCATTATAAGCATAAAGAGTCCTATACCGCACCAGCTTGCAACAAAGGTGATGACCCCTATCGGGTGGGTAAATGTCCAGCCCATTTCGGGAATAAGCGCCGACAGCCCCACTCCGCGCAAAAGCGGATTTAAAATACCGAAGTTCGGGTCTAAAACAAACGTCCAGATAGTGGTTATGATTATAACCGACAGCACATTCGGCATAAAGAAGATAAAGCGGTATATGCCCGTTTCAAGCTTTGAAAAACGAAGGCGGGTCAGCGACACGGCGAAAAGAATTGTAAGCACGATTATTATAATTTCCTTGCCGAGTATTATAACAAAATCGTTCTTTATAGCCGCCAAAAACTCCGAATCTGTTATTACCTGTATGTAGTTCCGAAAGCCTACGAAGCTATCCCTTGTCAGGGCGTCGTAGCCCGACCATTCAAAAAAGCTTGTGTAAAGCGATGAAAAGATCGGGTAGACGCAGAAAAGAATGTAAAGTAAAAGCGGCGGCAGACAGAAAAGTGAGAAAAAGGCAATTTTCGATTTATCTGTGGGTCTGCGCTTTTTCAGTTTTGTATTTGACATTGCGGTCAGTCCTTTTAATGTAAATCAACCTACTTTTTTCTTAGTTGCCTTTTGCAGCTCGGAAATAACCTTATCCACCGTCATATCGCCCGAAACGAGCTTATTTATGCACTGGTTTATGGTTGCGTCCACGCTGCCCCAGGTGGTGGAGCCCTTTGAAATAAGGGTTACCCCGGATGAGTTTATCATCTCGTTTACCTGCTTTGCGGATTCGGTGAGGTTAGCCTTTGAAACATCGGTGCGGGTTGCGCTCGGAACGGCGCAAAGCTCTGCAAATTTAGCCGCGACCTTATCGGTATAGAGGAAACGGAGGAATGCTTCTGCCGCCTTCGGGTTTTTCGCCTTTGCGGCAATGCCTACGCTTGTAGCAGTGGCAACAACGGCGGTCTTCTGACCTGCGTCCTGCAAAACCGACGGATAATAGCGCATTTTAAAGCTTGCGGGGGTCGAGCTCTTCATTTCGTTTTCAAGCCATAAGCCGTTGGGAATGAGGGTCGCGTTGTGCTTAAGCCATGCTGCCTGACTGGTTATGTGGTTCATTGAAAGACCGGAGGGATCAAAATATCCCGCCTTTGCGAGAGTCTCTATTTTGGTCAGAACCTTTTTAAAGCGCGCATCGCTCCAAACGGATTCGCTTGCCGCATTTGCGACATCATAGAAATACTGTGTATCGTTTGACGCCAAAGCCTCGGAAGCCACCGCCGGCATAAGCATACCCCAAACAAGGTAGCCGGAATACTGACCCGTGTAGATAAAGGGATACATTCCCGAGGATTTCACCGTTTTGCAGAAGCTCTGCAGCTCGGTGTAATTCTTCGGAACGCTCCAGCCCTTTTGGCTGAAGAGTGTCTGATCGTACCACATACCGTAGGTGGAAAGCAGAACAGGCATTTCGTAGATTTTGCCCGTGTTTTTATAGGTGCTTACAAGTCCGCTCTTAAGCTGGCTGCTTATGGGCGTTGAGGTGCCGTAGACCTTGCCGTTTTTATAAAGAGAGCTTAAATCTCTCATCTTGTTTTCGCTCATCCAGGTGGAGGCGGGCATATTGCTGCCGTCGAGCAGAACGAAGTCGGGCGGGTTATCCTTTGCCCAACGGGTCTTCATCTGCGCGTTTACATTGGTATCAAGGTGCGCGTTTATTTCAAGATTCGGTTGCAGCTTCTGGAACTCGCTTATGGCATATTCCCAGCACTCGCTGCCGTAACCGCCTACGAATATCTGTAATTCAAGCGTACCCTTAAGCTTTTCTTCGGATGAGTTATTGATTTCACCCGCATTGTGCACGGTGTTATCGCCCGAACCGCTTACAACATTACCTGCCCCGCCCTTATTATCGGAGGAAGCATCGGCACTGCCCGAAGACGCACCGGTGTTTGAGTTTTTATCACCGCTGACATAGCTCACGGTTTCGTCGATCTCGCTGCTTACCGTAGTCTTTGTAAGACTGCACCCTGCAGACATTGCCAAAGTTGCGCATGCGGCTATAATGCAAATGCAGCGAATGAGAATTTTTTTCATAAAATTGCACTCCTTTTAGTTTTTTGGGTTTTACTTTGGGGCTCTGTATTGGAGCCCCAAAGATTTTTAAAGCTCTGCGGAATTGCTTCCGCCTTTTTCCAAAGTAATTGAGGTATGCGGCGCGCCGTTTAAGGAAAGATTTACGCTCTGCCCCGCGTGGTGTGCGGCGTATCCCTTTTTAACCGTTGCCGTAACGCCCTCAAGACCTTGCTTTTCTTTAAGCTTATCCAGCCTTACGGTACCCTTTTTGATTTTTGCGGAATATATCCGCCTGCCGTTCCTTGTAAAGTAAATATTTTTGCCGAGAAGAACGATAAGCAGAATTACTATTGCCGCCAAAACCGCAAGTGCCGCGGCGCACAGGGCTATAATCACAGGCAGGTTAAGAGAAACGGTGGTGTAATACCTTGTGTTTTTCTTGGTTATTGCCTGTCTGCCATCATCACCGTCCGTGCCGCCGTTATCGGGGTTAACATCGGGCGTTACCGGTTCGATATGACCGTTGTTGTTCCCACCGTTATCCGGCACGGTCGGGTCAACAGGGTCGTCGTTATCGTCAAGCGGCAGCTTTTCATAAAGCCTTGTGTAGTAAACTGCCACTGTGTGGCTTTCCTTTATGTTGCTGAAGGTATAGCTGCTGCCGTTTACGGTGGTTTTGACGCCGTCTATAAGCAGATAGCCGAGCCTGTACCCGCTGTTCGGCTTAAAGGTAAGGGTCACCTTTCCGCCGTATTCCGCCTCATTCAGTCCCTCGGGGCTTACAGTGCCGCCCGCGGTTCTTGTGAAATAAAGCTTGATTTTATCATTCTTCGAAATACGGAAAAGCCTTGTTTCGCCCTTATCCGAGCTGTAGGTAAAGTTGTTTACGCTCTTAGCAATTACCTTGCGGTTAAACACATCATATACCGTGTAATTACCCGGCAGCGTGACCGTCTTTTCACCGCCGAAAAGCGAATGAACGGAAATGTAATTGTTATCGGCATAAATTATATCGGTTGCGGTATCATCGTAAATATGGCAGCCGCAGTGCTTTAGGACATTTCTTAAAATATCAGCCGGGATACAAGGCACTGCCGAGTAAATACTCGTCCAGCTATTTCCCTTTCCGTCGGTCATTTCCTTCATTGCAAAGCCGACATTGTTTGTTCCGTAGCCGTTTTGCTCGGTGTGATAGCCGAGGGTTACGGCGGTTTCGTCATCCACCGCTATAACGGGTGCTAAGGTTCTGTATTCTATCGCACCGAAGCTGACATCCGCCAGCCCCTCTGTTACCCAGCTGTTGTAATTTTCAACCTCAACCGTGCCCATAAGCTTGCGCTCGGTATTAGGGCTTTCAATAAGCTTCATATTCATTCCCGTAAGAGCCGAAAGATTATCAACAGAGGTGGTATTGCCGTCGGACATACCCGATGTAAACACCCAGATGATAACATTGCCGTTTTTCTGCAGCTTTTCGCTTATCGCGCGGCGTTCTGCCTCTGTAACCTGCGTGGTCGAGAGCATAATATTTATCTTATGCTCCGGCACAAGCCCCTTTTCGAGGTCGTCGAGCAGGTATGTATCATACGGTGCACCGAGGTTGTAAAGCTCCTTGCGCTGCGTAAGCAGTAATCCCTTATACAAAAGCTCGTTTGTAAGGTCAGAGCCCGAATACGGCATATACGCGGGCGACTGCTCATCGTAAAACACCGCTATATCCGAAACGCTCTTGCGTTCAAGCCCTAATGATAAGGTCATTTCCTGCATCATGGCAGAGGCAGTCTCCCATAGCTGCTTATCGGTGAAATAAGTGCCCGCAAGGCTGTAAAGGTAAAGCCCGCAGCCCTTTGAAAGAGCATATGCAAAGTTTCGCTTTAACTGCTCTATGGATTGCTCGGCGGTGCGCGTCCAACCGACGGACGCACGCGCGTCGGGCGCTTCAAACATTGGGGTGGTGTGGTTGCGGTTGTCGTCCTCCGCAATATAGAGCTTTCCGTGCGCAGTAACGCTGTCTACAGCCGACATATAATCGCCGGAATAGCCTATTTCGCGCTCGCTGTAATTCCACGGGCAGGTTATGAAATCAATACTGTCGGATTCGAGTATCTTTTGGAAGGAGGTCTGTGAGGTGGAAGCCGCCATATCGTAGTTTATAACATTAAGCAGATAGCCCGCATATGTTCCTACGAAAAGCCTGTTGTTCGTGGCTTTTTTCACAAGAGAAGCAAAATAAAGCATTGCCTCGGTCTTCTTCTCACCCATAAACAGCTCATAATCTATTGCCTGACGGTTCTTGCCTGCGCTTAAAATGCTGCCGAGCTCGGTTTCGCTGCGCACCGCAATACTCGGAACGGCAGCCGTTGCGAGCGTTACGGAGCTGTCGCCCCAAGCGAATTTCAGCGCCGCGTCGGTTTTATACCTTTCTTTAAGCCATGCACGGAAGGCGGTAAGTCCTACCGATGAGTAATCGCCTGCCTTTGTGCTGCCGTTTATTCCCCACCACTGCCATTCGTAGGTGGTGCCGCCCGTAATTTTAAAGCCTATAATATTATTGGCGTAGGGCTGCTGCATAAGGTAATTAATTATTTCGGTAACCTTTTCGCCTGTTTCCTTTTTCCACAGCTCTGAAGAGAAGGACTCCTTGCTCACCGTGCCGTCGTTAAGCTTTACGCACTCCTCGGGGTGAGCGTCCAGCCACCACTGCGGCGGTGTGGTATCGATTGCCATAACAAGCTGCGAATTCGGGTTTGCCGCAAGCGTACCCAAAATCTGCTGATCTATGGTCTCGGTCTTAATAGTCCCGTCGGACATCCAAAGCTCGCCGAGCGTTTCACGCGGGAGGATAAATGCAATAGATGTATCTATTCCCACGCTTGCCAGTCCCTCCATTTCGGATTGGTCAAACTGGGTATCGCGCTCGGGGCGGCTGTACCACAAGGGCGCCTGCGCCACGCCGTTTACAAATACGGTCGGCTTGCCGTTATACATTTTGATTTCGCTCTTTGTCGAAACCTCCTGCTTATACTGCGCAATTTTAAGGCTTCCGACCTTATTGTTGATGTAATAATCGCTGACAATCGCCACTGTGTTATCAAATTGCACCGTGTAATCGCCCGCCGCCAAGAACTGCGGCACGGTTATTTCGAACTCGGCGGTAAATTCCTTACCGGTAGGCCATGACTTCGTGGTTTTGCCGTTTGCAAGAGTTATTGTTCCCGTGCAAATACGGCTGGTTGAATTTCGCTTCCAGAAATATATTTTAAAGCTTGAGGCTTCGGGCAGCTTCTCGGCAATTTTAAGAGTAGCCGTAACCGTCACCGTGTCGCCCGCATAAATTGTGTTTTTCGGGAAGGTGAATTCATTTGTTTCTATTTTATAATCCGAATATTCCGAAAAATCGAAGTCGATTGCGCCCCAGCCGCCGCTGCCGACATTAGCGTAAATTTCCGCCTTTGTCCAGCCGCCTGTTGACATATCATAATCGGGCTTCATAAAGTTATCGGCGTCGGATTCGCTCCACTGCGGATTCGGGGTGCTGTTCTCCCCTATCGATTCGCGCGCTACATTTACGCTTTCATCGGTGTAGAAGCGCAGAACGGAATCGTTATCCATCTTCACTATTCCGTCGTATAAAAGCGCGTATCTGTAAACGCCGTTATACAACCGAACCGCGATAACATTTTTACCCTTTTGCAGATATTCCGTAATATCAAGGGTGACAGGCAGGCTCCAGGTGTCTCCGGTGCGGGTCTCCTCGTAAACCTTTTCGCCGTTTATGTAAACATCGGCTCTGTCGTCCGCGGTTATCTGCATCTGCGCCGATTTCACGGTGCTTTCAAGATTTATTTCCTGGCGGTAATAATAGTAGCGCTCGTTGTTTTTCTGGCTCTCTATTGTGTCGTAATCCGCGGGATGGACTATCCACGCACCCTCCCAGCCGAGGTCTACGCTCGGCTCCGCGGTGGTGCGGACGGTCACATCGTTCAGTGCAACGCCGCCGTCGCCGCCGGTTTTTTCAAACCGCAGAACATAATACGCAGCGTTTATCGCCGTAAAATCAACCTTGATTTCGGTTGAAGTCGGGGCTGATGAGATTTCGCGGTCAACAACCGCTCCCACCGACTCGCTTTTCCAGTTATAGCCTGTAAGACTCAATTTACCTACTGCAGTGCCCGTGGTTCTGTAATGCGCGGTAAACTGATAAGAATAATCGGTATTTATTATATCTATTTTCTTTTCTATAGCCGCGCTGTCACCCGAGCCGCCCGAAATTATCGCTTCGCCCGCAGTGCCGAAGGAGGGATTGCCCTTAACATCGATCTTTTTAAAGCCGCCGAACATTCCGTCGGATGAGGGAGATGCAAAATCCTCGGCATAAACCGTGTCGTTGCTTTCGGTGTAGTTGTAGTATTCTATCGAATCAAAGTACACATCGGCTTTTCTGCCGCCTATTCGCATGGCAAGCGCCACACTGCGAACATTTTTCGGAACGGTATAGACTATTCTGTATTCCTGCCAGTCGCTCAGGTTACTGCCCGAATTAAGCGGTCTGTCCTGCCCGGTCCAGCTTTGAATAAGCTTGCCCGAGGAATTATAGCCCGAAAGCGAGGCTGCAAACGCACCCGACACCGCATTACGGCTGCGCATATGGATAACAAACTCGATTCTGTCGCCCGCGTTGACATTTATCCGCTTTGCCATGGTCGCGGTGGTGTAGTTTATTCTGCTGTACTGCTTTTCAATATGCAGTGAGCTGCTGCCACGGTAGTAAACGGATTTATCCGCCGAAATGCTTGCGATACCGTCAGATGTTACATAGCTCCAGTTAAGCGGCTTGCCGCCTGCTGTATATTCAAAATCGAGGTTCGGGTCGTCAATGCTCTCGGTTTTTGTGAGCGCCACATTATCGATATACATATCCATCGCGTCCGAGGTGTTTGAAACCAGCCATATCTTAACGAACTTCGCGTCCTTTGCGGTTTTAAAAGCACCGCCGCAGCTCTTCCAATCAAACGAGCCGTATTCGTATGCGTCGGTCACCCATTTGAATGCCTCGGTTTCATCCTTGACATTATCGCCGTAAGCGTTTTTATACTGCCTGACGCAAATCTGCAGCGAGCCCTTCTTGTTGCCCTGCGCCATTGCGTCATAGCTTAAAAGATAATCGGTATTGCCGCCGACCTCAAGCATAATGCTTTGCAGATAAAGCTGAACATCGCCTGCCTGCGGCTTGCTTATATGCACCGCGGCGCTGCCGTCCTTTGATGCGCCCTCCGCCTTAACCGCGGTGTACGCCCCAAAGCTGCCCTCTTCAAATTCACCGGGCTTATTCGGGTTCTCGCGGCGCTCATACATATTCCAATTGAATACCTTTTCGCCGTTTTCACCCGACTCAAAATCGAGGTTCGGGTCGGTCGAATCACCCAAATAAACAACCGAAATATTATCGAACAAAAGCTTTGCTCCCGCCGTTTTTGCGCGCACCTCAAAGCGCACCTCATAAAATGCGGTGTCGCCGCCCGCCGTGAAATCGGCGGTATAGCTGTGCCATTCGCCGTCGTTATTCTGCGAATTTGCGGCGGTCAGCCAGTTATAGGACGATGTCTCCGTTGTATCGTTGCCCTTTTTATTATAGGTTCTGATATACGGGTAAACGCTTATTTCGTCCCCCGAGTATTTTCCTTGGAAGGTAACGCGATAAACGCCGTTTGCTTGTGCGCTCATACGCTTGCCGTAAGCCACAGCAAAGCCATCATTGTCTTTTTCTGCGGTCAGGCGCATTGCACCGCTGCCGTTCACGCCGTCATTCGCGGCATATTTAAGCGAATAGCTGCCAAAATCCGTTTCACCGCAGTAATACTGCCAGTTAAGCGGTCGTTCGCTTTCGGGATCTTTAATTTCAAAATCGTAGTTTTCGGGATTTTCAAGCAGTGTGAGCGTGATACCTTTAAGCGTTGCGCTGCTTTCCGATATATATGAAACGCGCATATATTTCGCGCCGTCCGGCACAATAAATATGCCGCCCGAGCTTTCAGGCTCGCATTCCCTGCCGGTATCAAAGGTTATTTTAAGCCTTCCGCCGCTGCCGTTTACCGCTGTGCGGAAAATCTGCCCGCCCTCGACGTTGTAGCGGTAGGAAACCGCCGCGGAATTATCGCCGAGAGAAATAACCGACGAAGCCTTATCGTAATCGGTCTTGCCCGAGAAGCTCCAACCGGGGGCAGACAGCACGCGCATATTTTCAAAATCGCCGTTTTGAATCAGCTGCCGCGAGATGTCCGGCTGCGAATAGGAGTAAAAACCGCCGTTGCTTATAAGATTGGTCTGCGTCGTATCGCTCTTATCATATACCGATACATTGTCTATATAGCAATCGACTCCGGCATAACCGCCGGGAGATATGCAAAGCGGCGCCCACTGGGCATTTGTGACCGTAAACTCATAGGACATTTTCGTCCATTCGGAATAATTTACATTATCGAACAAAAGCCCTCCGTTGCCCGATTTTGCCCAATTGCCGAGACCCCAGTAAAGCTCCGCCGCAAGCGGATCGCCCGCTGTCTGAGTCGCACCCTTGAGCCACAGCTCCATAACATAGGTCTTGCCGTTTTCAAGACCTTTCAGCATATATGAAATTCCCGCTCTTGCGCGGGCGGTATTTTTTTCATAGTCCTGATAAATATGCACAGAGCCCGCGTCCGCATTGCCGTTATCCTCGAGCCTTACATAGCAGCTTTCGGGATCGGGGCTTGAATAGCCTGCCTCCTGCCAACCGTCGAGTGACGCGGACATACCGAGCGGACAAAGCGAGGCGTTATCAAAGAGCATTTTATCGCCCGCAGCCCCTTGAAAAACGATTCGCAGCTGAATTTCCTTGGCGTTCTGCGGCGCTTCAAGGTCGGCGGCAACCGTGTTCCAGCCGTCAGATAAATTACCCTCGCCGCCCGCGGGCTTTACCTGTACGGGCGCCGTTCCGTTATCAAAGAACCAGTACGCCGTTATAATATAGTAGGGATTACTGCCGATTCCCTTTAAATCTGCGGAAAAGCGGTATTTTGTTCCCTGCTCGACCGAGATATTCGGGCTTGACAGCGTAACCCAGCCCGCGCCTGCCGAGGCAGACGCACCCTTTGTCATCTCAAGCACCCCGCCGTGGGACGAATCGCCCGACAGCACGAGCGTATCGCCCGTATAGTTATCGTTAAGCGTCCATTTAAGCGGTTCCTCCTTAACCTCAGCACCGTCAAAATTACCGTTGAATTTATCGGGGGATAAATATGTATAAACAATATCCTCAAAATCGCCGTTTTTAGCTAAATTGTTTGATGCAACAAGATTGTACCCGCCGTCAAGACGAAAATCGCCCTTGCCGTTTAAAATATCCTTACCGGTTTCCTTATTAACGACCTTAAGCGAATCTATATATACATCCGATAAGCCGTTATACTGACTGAAAACAAAGAAAAACCTGTTTGTGCCGTCTGATTCGTAATCGTAGGAAAAATCAGTCCAGTCATCATAGCTTACACGGTCAGCAAACAGATTGCCGACGCCGCTGTCGATATGAGCGGAATCTGCAAAGCGGAAGGTCTGACCCGGCGCCGTGACGCTGCCCTTGACCTTCATCCGAACCGTATAGCTTCCCGCAGGAACGCTGTCCGGTACGACAGTCAGCCACATATCGCCCTCTATTCCGGTGTTTACAATATGCAGTGCGCCGTCGCCGCCGCAGCCGTCGTCCACCGTTTCAATATAACGCGATGCGGTGTTTTCCCATTTCTTACCGTTGCCGTCGGGATATCTTGCCCACTCTCCCGCCGAGTAGCCGGGGACCGTTTCATCCGCATATATCGGAGCCGCGGTACCGTATATATACAGGTAGGCGTTATCAAGCTTGTATTCATCGCCGGATTTGCCGTTTTCGCCGAGGCTTACAATGAGCCTTGCATAGGCTGCGCCCTCGGGCGGCGTGAAATCGCCGCTTATTTCGCCGAAATCGGCTGTCGGGCTGCTTTTTTCAAGGCTTAATGTCTCACCGACGGCTTTTTCGCCCTCTTCGTCACCGAAGAAAGCTACCGTCAGCTCGGCATCCGCGTTTGCGGCGGACGAGGAAACAGAAACTCCGGCCTTGTATTTCCTGCCGGACTTCACCGATATAAGCTCCGAAGTAAGCTTTGCGGCATTTCCCGAATTTTGGGAGATACCGGCACCGTAGCCGCTTATTCCCGAAACAGCGGAAAGCTCGCCGCCGGAAACACTCCAGTAGGAAAAGCCCTTGAAAGCTTCATCGGATTCCGCAAAAGCAGAAATAACGGGCAGTGAGCCGAAGGCAATAACCAAGCTTAAGACTGTCGCCGTTATTCTCTTCCTCAAACCGATGATTCCATTAGTCAAAATAACACACATCCCTTTTATTTCGTTATTATTATTATACATTAAGCACAACAAACTGTCGTTACAATTTTTTTACATTATGGTTACTTTTTTTTACTACTTTTGAATAAAGGACTTCGGCGGCGTAAAATATCAGCTTTGTTAACATTGCGTTAACAATTTATCGTTATAATGAACGAAATTGATTCGTTCAAGAGGTGAATATGAGAAATCATAGCTTTTCGGGGAAGGTCACTATAAGGACAAAGCTTTTGTCGGTATTTTTGACAGCGGTTTTGATACCTATAATAATTTTCGGATTTTTCACGGTTCGTTCAAGCAATACCGCGCTTGAAAACGAGGCGTCGGAGACCTATACCCAAATGACAAAGCAGATAGCGATGATTTTTTCGGAATATATATCGCGCGTTGACCAGACAACCCGCATGGTAGACAATACCGCCGCCGTGCCCGAATATCTTCGCAACAAATTCACCGAATTTGAAACAGACCCCGCCGCCGTGGCGCTCCTTGAGCAGCGGGCGCGTGAGGCGCTTGAGCTGGTAGCCCGCACAAATGAGGATATGTATTCGCTGATAGTGACCTCGCTTGACGGAGAGTCGATATCCTACACCGACGGCAAATTTGACCGCCCCGCCTTTTCGATAGACGAGGATTATTACGCACCGCTCAGAAGCTCAACGGGGGACACGGTGCTTCTGCCCGTGAGAACCTCAAGCTATGAATTCTCCGCCGATGCCCGCGTTTTCTCGGTTGCCTGCAGACATCTTGATGTTTCCTTTGAAAACAGCACTGGGCTTAATATGTATACCGGCTATGTAATTTCGGAATGCCCGGTTTCGGCATTTGCAGATATATGCGCGGCGAGCAATTTCGGCAAGGGTACTATCCTTTATATTTTTGACAGCGAGGATAAGCCGGTTTACACCACGGATTCATCTGACGGCATATCCAAATCACTTTTAAGCAATATGAAATCGCACGGAAAAACCGAAATAAACGGGAAAGAATATCTGCCTGTAAGCAGCGCCGTTGCGAATACGGGCTGGTCGGTTGTGGCGGCAGTGCCCTATAATTTCATCACCGCAAGCGCGCAGACACTGTTTAATCGCCTTGTGACCTTAAGCCTTATATGCGCCGCGGTCATAATAATCATAACCGCCGCGGTATCGTTCTATTTCACAAGGCCCATAAAGGTGCTTCAGCTTTCCATGAAGCAGTTAAGCGGCGGCGACATTGAAACCCGCATTTCACAGAAACGAAAGGATGAATTCGGCGACCTTTTCGATAATTTCAACAGTCTGGCGGGCGAGCTCAACAACCTCATATATGCCGTTTCCGAATCGGAAAAACGCGAGACCGAGGCTAAATACCGAATGCTGCAAAGTCAGATAAATCCGCATTTTCTTTATAATTCGCTGGACACTATAAGAATGATGGCGGTGCTCGACGATAAAAACGACATTGCTGAGGCGCTGCTCAATCTGTCTGCCCTTTTCAGGTATCACATCCGCAACAGCGATAAGCCCGTAACCGTTAAGGAGGAGCTTTCGCAGATAAAGAATTATCTATCGCTGCAGCAGCTGCGGCTGCAGGAAAAGCTTGAAATCGTTTACGATACCGACGAAGAGGCGCTCAGCTGCTATATGCCTAAAATTCTTTTGCAGCCGATACTCGAAAACTGCTTTTCGCATGGCTTCAAGGATATTTCGCACAAGCTTGTAATTTCCGTAACAATCAAAAAAGAGGGACGGGATATAAGCTTCACCGTAGCGGATAACGGCAGAGGAATGACGGTCGACGAGCTTGACAGGCTTGCCGAAAAGCTCAGCCGCCGCGATATGCCCGCCGAGCACGGAATCGGGCTTTACAATGTCAATGAGCGGCTGCGGCTGTATTTCTCGGATAACCGCGGTCTTATAATACAAAGCCGTGAAAACGAGGGAATGTCGGTTTCCTTCACGATTCCCGCGTCCCTTGATTCAAGCGCGGTCTATCAGTTTAAAAAGCCTAAAAAGGAGGACTGAAATTTATGCCCGAAAGAAAGCTGACGGTATTTCTTGTGGACGATGAAAGCATTATAAGAAACGGCATGAAAAAGCTTTTCGACTGGGAAAGCAACGGCTTTACAATTACAGGTGAAGCGGAAAACGGGCGCGATGCGCTGCCGCTTATTCTGTCGCTCAAGCCCGATATTATAATAACCGATTTGAAAATGCCTTTTTGCGACGGCATAACGCTGGCGTCCGAAATAAAAAAAGCCCTGCCGTCGGCAGAGACGGTTATTCTCACAGGCTATGATGAATTTGAATTTGCAAAGCAGGCAATAAAAATCGGCGTTTTCGATTTCCTTTTAAAACCGGTATCGCCTGACGAGCTGCGTGATACCCTAAACCGCATAAAGCAAAAGCTTTCGGGCAGCCGACCGCTTGCCTATCCGCTCGGCAGCGAGCTTAAGCTTACGCAGGCAATCGAGGAAAAGAATTCCCTAAAATGCCGCGAAATATTAAAAAATATATTTGAGGGCTTAAAATCCGAAACCGATAAGGCCGCGGTTTACGAGGTAAGCCGAAAGCTTTCCGATGCGCTCACACGGGCGTGCCGCGAGCAGTTGTCCGCACTTTCGGTGCCGTCACCGGAATTTGAAGCGGGAAACGACGCAGACCTGATATTTACGGCGCTTAACGAATATATTGACGCGTCGTTTGAGGAATATGAGAACCACAATTCCTCACAGCTTGTTCAGAAAATTGTAAAATATCTTGAAGAAAACTACGCGCAGAATATAACGCTTTCCTCCCTGGGCGAAAAATTTTACTCTAACTCAAGCTATATAAGCCGTGTTTTTAAGCAGAAAACAGGCAAAAACTACAGTGATTATCTGCTTGATATCCGTATTGACCGCGCAAAGCAGCTGCTTGTAAGCACAGGCTTTTCCGTCGGCAGAATAAGCGATATGGTCGGCTTTGACAATACAAAATATTTCAGCAGAATATTCAAGGAGAAAACCGGCGTCCAACCGATTGCATACAGAAAAAGCGGAGGAAAAGACAGTGTTTAAGCTTTTCCCTGCCGTAAAAAAAGCTCTTGCCTGCATTTTACCTGCCCTTTTGCTGCTTTCCTGCGGCTGTAAGGGCACAGACGGCAGCGGAATATGCACCGGCAGCGAAAAAGCAGTAAGCGCATCGCTTAAAATATACTGCGATTCATATTATCGCAGCGCAATAGAAAGAGCCGCCCGCAGCTTTAATTCGGTTTATCCCGATATAAATATCGGCTTTGCCGAAAACGAAAGCGACGCCGATATTTTAATTGCCGACCGCATGAGCGATGAATCGGCAAAGAACCTTGCGGCGCTTGACGGCTTTGTAAATACCGATAATTTTATTAAAGAACTGCTTTTTCTTTATAACGGCAAGGTAATCGGTCTGCCGCTGTTTTTGGAAACCGACGGTATTTGGCTTGACAAGCTGCCCTATCTGCGTGAAAATGCCGATGTTCCCTGCCGCTTAGATCAGGCGGTTTCATCGGATTTTGTAAAGGAAAGCCCGATGCTCTGCGGCGATAACGAAAGCCTTTACTGGGGAATAATAGCTCCGCTTTATCTTTCCTGCGGCGGCGCAGCGGATGATATAGGCAGCGGAGGCCTGTCGGAAGCGCCTTTTCGGCAGGCTGCCGAACGGCTCGGGAAAATGGCGAAAAGCGGGATTTTAAAGAAAAACGATAAGCCAACCGACGCCTTCGTATCGGGAAATACAGCGGGAATACTCTGCTCCTACCTTGATATAATTAAAATTCAGCAGGATATGCCGTTATCCTCCAAGCTTGTTTTTTCGCCCGGCATCGCCGCTCATGAGAACGAAAGCATAAATCTCATAATCCGTGCAGATACGCTTTTTGTCTCCGAAAAGGCGGAAAAGGAAGCCGCTCGGCTTTTTGTCGGCGAGCTTTTCGGTGATAAAAGTATTTTAAGACTCATTTCCGACACGCACCTGCCGTCAGCCGTGAAGGTGAATTGCAAAAACCATTCGCTGCCCGAAATTTTCCGCGAATTTTATTCGGTGCTTTCCTCCACCGCTGTCAAAACGGTATATGTGACCGACCGCCGTGACGACAGCACCGTGAATAGAATTAACTCCGTAATAAACGCCGAAATCAGTTGAGTATCAAGCCTGTTCGGCTTAATCCCCGCGCGGCGGCAGAAGCGGCAGATATTCCTGCCAGCGGTATTCGCGTATCGGCATAACCGGGTGCTTTAAATCATCGAAGACCAAAACGAGTGCGGGAGAAATGCCGTTATAGCGCTCGGTTATATACCAATTTTTAAGCTTTCCGTCCCTTATAAGCCTTTTGATTACGGCATGATAATTATAATAGCTCATTCCTTTATTATGCCCGATTTCCCCGAATAAAGCCAAAAGCACCGTTTATTCCAAGTGGAATAAACGGTGTTAATTTTATATTTCATTTTGAACAAGCTTGCCATTTTTTATTTTAAAGCAGGCGACAATCAATGGAAACTGACGGTCAAAACAAAGGTTTTGACCCATAAAATCGAGATTTTAACTCGGTTTTATATAATTGCATTTGCTAATGCAATTATTCAGTAGACATTATTTTGCTTTTCAAAAACCCGTATGTCAGGTATTTCAAAGCCCTTCGGCGGCTGCGATAACCTTGCTGTATTTTTCCTCGAGTGCGGGGAAAAGCTCCGCAGCGGCATTCAGATCGCCGCCGCGCAGAGCCTCGGTTATTTCGGCGGCATTCTCATAAAGCGCGGAAAAGCCGAGATTTGCCGCCACGCCCTTAAGGGTGTGGGCGGCTCGAAAGGCATCTTCCGCAAGCCCTTTTTCAAGCGATTCCTTAAGCTCCTCAAAGCTTTTATCGTCCTTAAACAGCAAAACAAAGTATCGCACAAATTCCTCATTTCCGAGCCTTGCTGTCACATCGGCATAGGAAGAGCCGATTTCACGGTAAAATTCCTTAAGCTTCATTTTGTTTCCTTTCCGCGCATTTTTCCGCTATTATCTTCACAAGCTGCTTCTCGTTTATCGGCTTCGGAACATATCCGTTCATACCTACAGAGAAGCATTTTTCTATATCCCTGATAAACAAATTCGCCGTCATTGCGATGATAGGCACGGTTTCGGCGTCCTTTCTGTCAAGCGCGCGTATGCGTTTTGTGGCTTCAAGACCGTCGATCACGGGCATGGTTATGTCCATAAGCACCGCGTCAAATTCGTTTATTCCGGAGGCGGCAAAAATATCTATTGCTTCCTTACCGTCAAACGCAGGTACGGTTTCGGCACCCGCCTCCCCTGCAAGATATTCGGCTATTTCCATATTTATGTGGTTATCCTCGGCAATCAGAATTCTAAGCCCTTTAATGCTGTAATTCTCATTTTCGGCTTTGATTTCCGTTTCCGGCGCATATTTAAACGGCAGCGTTATTTCAAACACCGTGCCGCTCCCCTTCTCGCTTTCCGCAGAAAGCGTGCCGCCGAGCTTTTCGGTCAGTATTTTTACTATGGCAAGACCGAGCCCCAAACCGCCGTAGGGTTTAATTTCCTCATTGTTTTCCTGTGCGAACGGCTCAAACATCCTTTGCTGAAATTCGCGGCTCATGCCGATTCCGCCGTCCTTGCAGACAAAGCGTACCTTCGCGCCGTTGTCATCCTTCTCCTCGGAAAAGGAAAAATCCACTTCGCCGCCCTTATTACTGTACTTCACGGCGTTTATAAGGATGTTTATAACTATTTGGTGGAAATAAAGAACATTGCCGTAAAGCTGCCTGCCGCTGCATGAAATGTCGGGCGCATTAAGCTTTACCCCGGCGTTTTCCGCACGCATATTGACGATTGTGAAGATCTTTTCGGCTTCGTCATGCAAATCAAAGGCGGTGCATACCTCCGTCTTATCGTCCGCCTCGATTCGGTTAAGGGTCAGAATATCGTTAACAAGCTCAAGCAGATATTCCGCCGCCACCCTTCCCTGACTGCGGCAGTACTTCTGCTTTTCAAAGTTGCCGACGTTGCGGTCGGCAATCTCGATCATTCCGAGTATTGCATTTATCGGCGTCCGTATATCATGGCTCATGCGGCGCAAAAGGTTGGTTTTCGCTTCATTTGCACGCATCTCGCTGCGCATTGCCTCCTCAAGGCGGCGCTGATACTCTATTTCTGTTTTTTTCTGCTCGTTTATATTTTTGGTGACAAGCAAAAACGAATCAAAGTCGCCGTTTTTGCCGTTCCTTTTGGGGATTATTATATCGTTCAGCCATTCTCCGTTAATGCTGAGGTATTCAATTTCTATATAATCCCTGCCTTCGAGCCTTTGCCTCAATGTTGAAAGATCCGAAAAGCTGCGGTAACTTTCCCTGTATTCTTCTGCTGCGTAATTCGTAAAACGGTTGCTTAAAATATCGTCCGCGGCACAGTTCTCGTCAACATCGGCAAAATCCGAACTGCGAAGCAGAAACCTGAATTTGTTTTCCTTCATATCAACGAACATATTGAAAAGGAACATTCGGCTTATGGTGCGGATGATTTCATATTGCTCGTTTATCTCGCACGCATGCAGATATCTCGACCTTTGGTAAAAGACTATCATGAAAAGGATGATTGCAAAATAAACGCATACCGCCAGAGCCATAATGTTAAAGCTGCCCGCAAACACCTCGGTCGCCGGATAATATACATATATTCCATATCTTTTATATACTGCCTTGCCGCCGTAATACTCACTTTTACCGTCTGTTATTTTAACAATGTTCCCGGTTGCCGCCTTATCATCCAGCAATTCAAGCACCTTAACGCCGCTTTCTGCACCGATCATCTCACTTCGATTTGATGAAATGATCTTTCCGTTTTCGGTTATCACCATCGTGCCGTTAAACACGGTTTCATCCCCTGCAAGCAGCTTTCGCACAGACGAGTAATAATTTCTCATGCTTTCTCCATCCTGCAGACGGAAGCAAAGCACAAGCCCCTGTTTATCATGCCTTGCGGCGGCAGCGATATCGCAAAAGCCGCCGTTTGCATTCACTCGGTCGGAATAAATTTTCACAGGGTGCTCGGCTATCTCCTTCACCGCGTCCCTCGGCACATATGATAAAAGCTCGACGGCATCCGTACCGGAGGAGATATATTTTTCCTCTGCATTCATATTGCCGTCAGTCAGAATAATACAGTCAAGTCTTTTCGTTATAAGATATTCATGAAGCCGTTTTTCTTTCTCCTCACCGTTCAAAAGCTCAAGCATTCTGCCGATATCATCCGCATGCTCGGTAATTCTTATAAGACTTTTCGCATTGTCCGCATCAAGAAAATTATCGTATTCTCCGCATTGGTTTTTAAGGTAATTCACCATAACGTCGTAGGTCTTGCGCGCCTCCGCAAGGCAAAAGCGCCTGCCTACGGCAATACCCGCCAGCAATATAACAATGCCTATAGCGGCTGTCATACCGTAAAACAGTGTCTCCGACGGCTGCATTTTATTGATCTGAATTCTTTTTTTCATAAAACGCTTCACCCTCCGATCAATACATCCGGGCTTAATCCGTAGGAGGCGATTATATCGGCAATAACGCCGTCGCTTTGAAGCTCGTTCAAAGCATTTGTCAGTCTTTCGGCAGAGAACGCGGGACTTTCCTTGGAAAAAGCAACGCCCAGCTCCACCGCAAGCAGCGGCTCTTCAAGAATTCTGTATTCACCGGCAGAGCTTTTCATAAGCTCCATGTAGGCTGTCTCATGCCCGGCGCACGCGTCGACATAGCCCTTTTTAAGCGCCGCAAAAACAATGCCTATGGATGAAAAGCTGTAAACATTGCGAAGGCTCTTTATCTGCGGCAGGCTGTTTTCAAGGAAAAGCTCCTCGGGCTTTGAGCCGTTTTGAACGGCTATGCTTTTCCCGTTTAGATCGTTCAGTTTAAAAATATCGGATGAGGTCTTGACCACCGCCACCTGGCGGCTTTTAAGATACGGTCCTGCCCAGCTATAGGCGTCTTCCCGCCCCGTCATGGAAAAGCTGCCCCACAGGCAGTCGACGTCACCGTTATTAAGCATCTCATCCTTGTTTTGCCAGTTTATCTTTTTAAAGACCGGCTTGACATTAAGTTTCTTGCATGCAGCGCGGGCTATTTCCACATCCAAGCCGGCAAAATCGCCGTTTTCGCCAATATAAAAATACGGTGCGTAAATATCGCTGCCTATCACAAGCATCTGCCGCGGCTCACCGCTTTCCGACGCCTTTTTATCACGGCAGCCGCAAAGAAATAAAAGAACGGCAGCAAGAATCAGCGCCGCTGTTTTTCGCAGGGTCATAGCTCCTCCTCGGTATGCTTACCGTCCGCATAAATATCCTCGTTCAGCTTTCCGATTATTTCGCAAAGGCATTCCACAAGCAGCGGATTAAAGATTCCGCAGTCGCCCGAAACTATCATTGAAATCGCTTTCTCGGAGGGATACGGCTTTTTATATGCGCGGCGGCTTACAAGCGCGTCGTACACATCCGCAATAGACACCACCTGCGCCGCAATCGGTATATCATCGCCCTTAAGCCTGTCGGGATAGCCGTTGCCGTCAAACCTTTCATGATGCCAGCGGCATATCTGCGCGGCGGTATAAAGCATGGGTATATCCTCAATGGAATCGCCCGCACCGTCAAGCAGTATCTCTTCGCCTATCACAGTGTGCCCTTCAACGATCCTCCGCTCATCGGAGGTCAGTCTTCCGGGCTTATTGAGTATTGCGCCGTCAATTTCTATTTTGCCGACATCGTGCAAAACCGCCGCCTCGGCAATCATCTCGCAGTCCTGCCAGGAAAGCCCGTATTTATCGGTTTTAAGAATCAGCCTTTCAAGCAGCATTTCGGTCACCTTACGAATTCGCCAGATATGCGGCGCGCTTTCTCCGTTTTTTCTGCCGAGTATTCCGCTTAAAACATCTATCATTGCGCGGCTGCTGCGTATATTCTCCATTTGCCGGCGGTCAGTCAGCGCGGCAAGCCGGTGCTGCTTTGAATAGAGCCTTATTGTATTGTTTATCCGCCGCATGACCACCTTTGAATCATACGGTCGGCTTATATAATCGGTAACTCCCATGTCAAAGGCTCGGCGGATATTGGTATCCGAGCCGTCGGCGCTTATCATTATTACCGGAATATCATCGGTATAATGCAGACGGTTCATTTCGGAAAGCACCTCAATCCCATCCATTTCGGGCATAATAATATCAAGCAGTACAAGGGCTATGCCCGTTCCGTACTCCTTTAGCTTTTTCATGCATTCCTTACCGTTTTCGGCTTCTATTACTCCGAATTCGCCCTCGATCATTTTCGAAAGCATTTCGCGGTTTATTGCCGAATCGTCAACTATAAGCACCTGCTGCTCCGAAGCAGCAAGCTCTGCACCGTGCGGAATATCAAAGCTGTGCTCCGTCACAACGAAATTTTTCTTTGTCTTTGCGCGGTACATAAGCCTGTCCGCCCTGTAAGCCGCCTCCTGCACGGTTTCATTTTTTGAAATTACGCCGCCGATGCTCAGGGTAACAAAAAGGCCCTCGCAGATATCTCCGCCGTTTTTGTTTACGCGTCCTCTTATCCGTTCAAGCGTGTTTTCAAGCTTTTCGGATGACGCCGACGGCAGCATAAGCAAAAATTCATCGCCACCGAAGCGCACAAGCATATCGCCCTCGGAAAGCTCGCCTTTGATTTCCGCTGCCACGTCCGAAAGCAGCATATCGCCTGCAGCGTGTCCCATGGTATCATTGCAGTATTTGAAATTATCAATATCCAAAACGGCAATCCCACCGGAAAAGGCACTCTGCTTTAAATTTGTTTCATAATAATTGCGGTTGTAGGCGCCGGTCAGGCTGTCCTTATAATTTTCCTCCTTAGTATCGGTTAAAAGCTTTTCATAGCGTGTCACTATTTCCCCGATATTAAGAGTGGTAAGGGTTATGAATTTGTGTGCCTTATCCGCATAGGAGAAGGTTATTTTCTTGCAGCCCTTTATATTGTCGGTCAGCGTATTGATGTATATGACATACTCGGGTGCGGCTCTGAGCCTTTTGATTACGGCATCAAGCCGCAGCTCGGCTTTTATTTTTTCTCTTTCGCCCTCCGCAACATATTTATCGGCAAGCCGCTTCAGGACTTCTTCGTATTGCAAATCGGGCTCTATTTCGCCGTCCTCGCTTCTTATATATATAACCACGCAGGTGTGGGTCTCAAGGCTGATGCTCATAATATTATCGAACGATTCCCTGACCGAATGGTAAAGCGAACGCTCCTTGAATTCGCCGTACATATCCCTGCCGGAGATTATAAGAGTTTTCTCATCTGTTTTAACTATTCTTATGCGGTACCACCTAAGCTGTGAGACAGGCAGTAAAAACTGCAGCTCGAGCTCACTGTCTCCCTTCCCGTTAAAAAGACTCTTTAAATAATCCTCATTAAGGTATTTTTTCCAAAGCGAGTCGCTTATGCCTATGCCGAATTCATCCCTGAAAATTCCCGTAAGCTCTGGAACGGTATATGCTTTTCCCTCGTATTTTTGCGCTGTAATATCGTAATGAAGAAATATTTTCCCGCTTTCGCGGTCATATTCCCATATCATATCGCAATAATTTTTCAAAGCAGCAATCAGCATCCGTCTTTCCGACACAAACCTTCACCCTCCGTATTACAGCTTTTCACCGAAGACAGCCGTCAATTAACCGGCGCAGTTTTTCTGCGTCCTCCCTGTTTTGCGACGAAAATGGAATTATTTCGACATTTTCCGCATATCTGCCAAGCTCCCCGTGTATAAGGGAGAGCCTTTCGGCGGTCTGCGATTTATTAAGCTTATCCGATTTTGTAAGCACAATCGTATATGGAATCTGCATTTCCGAAAGAAAATGCAGCATTGTCATATCAAACTCGGTAGGCTTATGGCGCATATCTATAAGCTGAAACGCCGTTTTTATATCCCGTCCCGAATTAAAATAGCCCTCCATAAGCTGCGACCAGCGGTCACGCTCGGAAAACGGCACCTTCGCATAGCCGTAGCCCGGCAGATCCACCAGCCGCACATTATCCGCTCGGTAAAAATTCACCGTTACGGTCTTGCCCGGCTTTGAGCTTACACGCGCAATGGACTTTCTGCCGAGCACCGCGTTTATAAGCGACGACTTACCCACATTTGATCTGCCGCAAAAGCATATCTCCGGCAGATCGGATTCCTCCAGCTGTTCAGCAGTTGCAAACGCCTTTTCAAAAACCGCGTTGTTATAGTTCATATATCATATTCCTCTATTGGCTTATTGTTGCGGCGCTCTGCTCGGATACGCCGAAAACTGCCGGCATTTCGCCTTTTGCAGGCTTTTTTGCAAGCGCGCGGCTTATTATCTCATCAACAAACGACACGGGTACAAATTCAATGCTTGCCTTTACCGTTTCGTCAACATCCTCTAAATCGGGAATATTTTCCTTGGGTATGAAAACGGTTTTCACCCCGCCGGTGTACGCCGCCATAGACTTTTCCTTAAGTCCGCCTATGGGCAGCACCCTGCCGCGTATAGTTACCTCGCCCGTCATTGCGATGTCGCGTTTTACAGGAGTTTTTGTAAGCTCGGAGATGAGACCCACCGTCATTGTAACGCCGGCGGACGGACCGTCCTTCGGCACTGCCGCTTCGGTAGCGTGAATATGAATATCCAGCTTTTTGTAAAATTCGGGGTCAATGCCGAGTCTCACCGCATTTGCCCGCACATAGCTTACCGCCGCGGCGGCGGATTCCTTCATAACATCTCCCAGCGACCCTGTTAATTCCAGCTTGCCCGTTCCCGGCATTGAGGAGATTTCAAGCTGCATTATCTCCCCGCCGACAGATGTCCATGCAAGCCCATTTATAATGCCGACCTCGTCGTTTTCGAGAATGACCTCGGGTTTATAGCGGTGCCTGCCCAGCATTTCGCGCACGGTTTTTTCGTCCACGGTCACCTTGCCCTGCTCACCGCCCGCAATAAGCTTTGCGGACTTTCTGCAAAGCGCGGCTATGCTGCGCTCAAGCCGTCTCACGCCTGCCTCGCGGGTGTAAAAATCAATAAGCGAGTAAACAGCGCCGTCGGTTATTTTAACGGTTTTCGCCGTAAGACCGTGCCGTGATATCTCCTTCGGAACAAGGTGACGCTTTGCAATATTGAACTTTTCCTCGCGCGTATATCCCGCAAGCTCAATTACCTCCATACGGTCAAGCAGCGGTGCGGGAATGGTCTCTGCGGTGTTCGCCGTGGCTATGAAAACCGCGCGGCTTAAATCATACGGCACTTCGATAAAATGGTCAACAAAGGTTCCGTTCTGCTCGGGGTCTAAAACCTCCAGCAGCGCAGAGGACGGGTCACCCCTGTAATCGCCGCCCAATTTATCCACCTCGTCAAGCAGTATAAGCGGATTTCCGCTCCCTGCGGTTTTTACGGCGTTTATTATTTTACCGGGCATTGCGCCTATGTAGGTTTTGCGGTGACCTCTGATTTCCGCTTCATCATGCACGCCGCCCAAAGAAACGCGCGCAAATTTTCTGCCCATGCATTCCGAAATTGTTTTGCCTATTGATGTCTTGCCCACTCCGGGCGGGCCGACAAGGCAGATTATCTGCCCATTTATACCGGGCGCAAGCTTATAAACGGAAAGCATTTCAAGTATGCGTTCCTTAACCTTTTTCATACCGTAAATATCGCGGTCGAGTATTTTTTCAGCGCGTTTCAAATCGGCGCGCGTAGCCGTATCCTTATTCCAGGGAAGCTCAAGGCAGGTATCAAGATACCCTCTCACAACGGTAGCCTCATGTGCGCCCGCAGGCATTTTTGCAAGCTTGTTTACCTGGGTAAACAGCGCGTCCTTCACGCTGTCGTCCGCTTTAAGGCGGAATATTTTCTCGCGGTATTCATCAAGCTCGTCCGCCGTTTCGTCGCCGTAAAGCTCGCTGCTGATTATTTTCATCTGCTCGCGCAGGTAATAATCCCGCTGATTTTCATCTATAGCCGCCTTGGTTTTCTCGTTTATGCGGCGGTCTATCTCCCCTATTTCGCGCTCCTTATCGAGCATTTCAATAAGGATTCTCGCACGGCGAATGGGATCCGGCTGCTCTAAAATATACTGCTTATCATCATATGGAGCGGGAACATTCGAGGCTATATAATCAGCCAATTTGCCGATATCGGTGCTTTCGGCAATATGCATTGCCATATCGCCCGCAACATTCGTGTAGACCTCGGCATATTTTTCAAACTGTGTCCTCACGCGGCGAAGCAGAGTTTCAATATAGACCGGTCTGTTCTTAATCGGCTTATCCTCGATTTTAACAATATCCGATACGAGCATACTGCCCGTATTTACAAGCCCTGTATGCTCTGCTCTGTAAAGTCCCTCGACAAAAACCTTGACTGCGTTATCGGGCAGCTTTAAAAGCTGGCGCACCTTTAAGACACAGCCAACCTCGTACACATCGTTATCCGCAGGATCGTCAACATGAATTTCCTTTTGAGTCACGGCGAAAATAAGTCTGTCGTGCTCCATTGCGTATTTGAGCGCCGCAGCCGATTTCTGCCTGCCTACATCAAAGGATATAAGCATTTCGGGGAATATTACAAGTCCCCTGAGCGCTATAACCGGCATTTTTATTGCGTTTTCTTCAATTGCTAAAGACATAAAAGCTCCTGTTTAAATTATTCCGTCCAATTATCGGTATCGTAAAGGGTGACCGCGGTAAGCTCGTTTTCACTGAAAAAGAAGCTTATAACGCGGGTTTTAAAGGTATATTTCAGCACCGTGCCGTCCATCGTGCCCATAAGGAAGAAAGAATTTGAATCGTTTACATCCTCTTCGGTATATTCAAGCTCGGGCAGCGCGTTTTTGATTTCGAGAATAGACGTTCCGACCCCAAAGCCGTAGCCCTTGCTTGTTGCTATGATATATGAAATGCCCTTATCCTTATTCGCCTTTTCATAATAATAAACAAAGTCACCGTTATCTATCCTCACGGTCTTCTCGCCCTCGGTCACGGCAAAGGGGTATTCCTCGCCCGCCGCCTCTGCCGATGAATCCTCTGCAGTCAGCTTTTCTTTTATTTCATCGGGGTCTGCTCCCAATTTGTAGGGGCACTCGGGCATTTGACCGAGCTCTGCGTAATATTCCAGGTCAACCTTATTTTCGGCGGTTTTTTCCTTTTTCTTCCCGCAGGCGGAAAAAGAGAGGGCAAGGGTCAGCACAAGTAAAAACGCGAATAACTTTTTCATTTTATTTTACTCCTTAAACAAGCGTGACGGTTTCAAAGCCTATGAAAGCTGATTTAAAAGCTCGTGGCGCAAATTCCAAAGCTCTTCGGATAAGTCCACATAATATGTATGCGGATTTTCAAAGCGCTTGACCTCATCCCATAAAGAATCCACCTGATCTGCGCGGTATTTTGCTATTTCCTTGACAGACGGCGATACATAGACCTGCTTGCCGTTTTCAAAGATCTTGACCTGCAGCTTTTTGGCAATAAAATCGGTCACGACCTTGCGTTTCCAGGTGTGGTCGGGGTCGAATATCTCGTAAGGCTCGCTCTGATCTATTTTTTCGGTATTAAGCGCTATAACGTCGGCTATTGCCTTGCCGGTCTCGCGGTCGTAGAGCCTCCACGGAATTTTTACGCCCGGCAGGGTTATTTTCGCCGCGTTTTCGCTTATTTTTATCTTCGGGATAATCTCGCCCTTTTTCTCAACCGCCGCAAGCTTATATACGCCGCCGAAGACCGCCTCGCTTGAAGCGGTTATAAGGCGCTCGCCGACGCCGTAGCTGTCAACCTGCGCGCCCTGGAATATCATATCGCGTATTAAATACTCGTCAAGCGAGTTGGAAATGCATATCTTGCAGTCGCTGTAGCCTGCGTCGTCAAGCATTTTGCGCGCCTTTTTGGTAATGTAGGTTATATCGCCGCTGTCTATTCTGATGCCGAGCGGGCGCTTGCCGAGCGGCTTTAAAACATCGTCGAATACCTTTATGGCGTTCGGAATGCCCGATTTCAGCACATTGTAGGTGTCTACAAGCAGCATGCAGCTGTCGGGGTATTTTTCGGCATAGGTCTTAAATGCGGTATATTCATCGTCAAAAAGCTGCACCCAGCTGTGCGCCATTGTGCCCGACGCCGCCACGCCGAAATCCTTTGCGGTAAGCAAGCAGGATGTACCCGCGCAGCCGCCTATTATAGCCGCGCGCGCACCGTAATAAGCCGCACCGTAGCCGTGTGCCCTGCGCGCGCCGAATTCCATAACGGGTCTGCCGTTTGCCGCCCTTACTATGCGGTTAGCCTTGGTAGCTATAAGTGACTGGTGGTTTATTGTAAGCAGCAGCATAGTTTCTAACATCAGCGCCTGCATGGCAGGACCTCTTACCGTAACGATAGGCTCATGCGGGAAAATAACCGTACCCTCGGGCACCGCCCAGACATCGCAGGTAAATTTAAAGTCCTTTAAGTAATCTATAAACTCATCCGAGAACAGATTAAGATTTTTGAGATACTCGATATCGTCCTCGCCGAATCTTAAATTGTTCATATACTCTATGAGCTGCTCCAGTCCCGCCATAATAGCGTAGCCGCCGTCATCGGGCACACGGCGGAAGAACATATCGAAATACGTCACGGTATCTCGCATATCGCTTGTAAAAATACCGTTCGCCATGGTCAGCTCATAAAGATCCATTATCATTGTGAGATTTTTTTCGGTCATATTCATTTTGAAAGCGCCTTTCCTTACATTTTCTCCGGAGCGCTTATTTTCATAAGCGTGAGAACATTTTTAATAACCGCTGCGGTATCCGCGCAGAGGGTCAGCCTTGCCTGCATAAGCGGCTCTTCAATGCCCTTAACGCGGCAGGCGGCATAGAATTTATGGAACTTGGTTGCAAGCTCCGTTACATAGTGGGTAATTCTTGCGGGGTCGTAGGTCTTTGCCGACATTACGATCTCGTCCGTCAGTGCCGCTATATGGAGTGTGAGCTCGCGCTCCTCGGGGGTATTAAGTGCTTTGAGCTCCTCGGCGGTGCACTCGCGGCGGGTTATGCCCTCTGCCGCCAAATTGCGGAAAATGCTGCAAATACGCGCGTAGGCGTACTGAACATAGTAAACCGGGTTTGAATTTGACTCATTTACCGCCAAATCCAAATCAAAATCAAAATGGCTGTTCGGCTCGCGCAGATTAAAGAAGAAGCGAGCCGCGTCGATCGGAACCTCATCAAGCAGCGTTACAAGGGTTATTGCCTTGCCCGAGCGCTTTGAAGCCTTTATAACCTCGCCGTCGCGCACTAAGCGCACCATCTGCATAAGCACCGCGTCAAGGCGGGAGGCGTCCACCCCGAGGGCGGTAAGCGCGGCCTTAAGGCGCGGCACATAGCCGTGGTGGTCTGCACCTAAAATATCGATGGCGCGGTCAAATTTTCTTATTTCAAGCTTGTTGTAATGGTAGGCGATATCCGGCACAACATAGGTCGGCACGCCGTTCGCGCGCACCAGCACAAAATCCTTATCACAGCCGAAATCGGTAGCCTTAAACCACAGCGCGTCCTCGGATATATAGGTGTGGCCGCTGTTTTTAAGCAGTTCTATAATGCGCTTAGTCTCGCCGTTTGCGTGCAGACTGCTTTCCTTAAACCAGGTGTCGTAATGTATGCGGTATTTTGCAAGGTCGTCCTTGAGTCCCTGAATATTCTTCGGCAGAGCGAAATCCACCAGCGCTTTGCGGCGTTCCTCCTCCGTTTTTTTCATAAAGCTGTCGCCGTGTATTTCGGCAAATGCCTTTGCGTGGTTTATTATATCCTCGCCGTGGTATGAATCCTCGGGCATTTCAACGCCGTCCTCAAATAGCTGCCGATAGCGCAGATCGAGCGACAGCGCAAATTTGTTTATCTGATTGCCCGCGTCGTTAATGTAAAACTCGCGCTCGGTGTAATAGCCCGCCGCCTCCAAAACGGAAGCAAGGCAATCGCCCAAGGCACCGCCGCGCGCATTGCCGATGTGCATAGGGCCTGTGGGGTTTGCCGAAACAAATTCAACCAGTATTCTTTTGCCCTTGCCGTAGTCGCTCTTGCCGTAATCCGCGCCCTTTTTATCAACATCGGTAAGAATATCGGCATAAAACATATCGGATAAAAAGAAGTTTATAAATCCGGGCCCCGCTATTTCGCAGCGATCGACATAGGTGTCCTCAAAGCTCATATGGCTGCAGAGCTTTTCCGCAACTGCGCGCGGCGCGCTCTTAAAAAGCCTTGCCCACACCATTGCGGCATTTGCGGCATAGTCGCCGTGGCTTCTGTCCGCCGGGACGGAAACCGAAAACTCGGTAAGCTCCGCCCTTTCAAGCGAGCCGTCAGCCATTGCGCTCTCTGCTGCGGATAAAATGCAGCTGCTTATCTGTTCCTTTGCTTTTCCTACTAAAATCGACATTATTCTTTAACCTCTCTAACCGTGATACTGACCGTGTTTCGGCTCACAAAATTCAAATTCTGGTCTATTGTGTATTTCATGGAAATACTTCCGCCGTTCTTTTTTAAATTATGTTCTACCTTTTCACCGAATATACCTATAAGCATTTCGCCCGCGGGTGTATTGTAATAGCACACGCTGCGCTTACCGCTTTCAACCACAATGCGGCTGTCAATTGCGCCGCTGCGCTGCAATATTACCGAATTATCGGGCTTTATATAAAGGCTGGTTTTGACATTGTCTATCCCGATCATTTCACTTTCGTCATAGGTTATGTAAAACCCGCCGTTCTTCTCGCCGAAGCGGCCGTCGGTCGTAAGCTCGATGACACTTTCCTCGCCGTCGGAGCCCTGCGCGCCCTTTATATTAATTAAAACATCCTTTAACATAAGCTGTTCAAATCCACCTGTTCAACCTTTCGGTCGTCAATTTCCTCGCCCAAAAGCACCGAAGCGGTTTTTTTGAACGATCCCGGCTTATCGGTAACAAAAAAGCGGTGCGTTCCGATATTTTGACCTTCGTTTGCCGAGTCTGCTTTTTCAAGATACTTTTTTACCGCCTGTGCCACCGCGACACCGGGGTTTATAAGCGTAACGCTCTCCCCCATAAACCGCCTTACCGCGTCCTCAAGCACCGGGTAATGCGTGCAGCCGAGTATCAGAGTATCCACACCCGCCGCCTTTATAGGCTCAAGGTAGCGGGCAACCGTTCCCTTTACCACTGCGTCCTCGGGAGAAAACCAGCCCTCCTCCACAAGCGGCACAAAAAGCGGGCAGCTGCAGGCGGTTATTTTCGCGTTCGGCTTTAATTTAAGTATTTCCTTTTTATGGCTGCCGCTGTTTACGGTAACGGGTGTGCCTATAACCCCTATTTTGTTATTTTTAGTGGCAGCCGCCGCAGCCGCCGCGGCATATGTGACCATCTCAAAAAAAGGCACGGGAAGCTTTTCGGCACTGTCCGCCGCAACAGAGGAGACCGTTCCGCAAGCCGCAACTATCAGCTTTACGCTGTGCCGCAGCAAAAAGCTTTCATCCTCCGCGGCGTATTTTCTTATGGTCTCGCGGCTTCGGTTTCCGTAAGGCACTCTTGCGGTATCCCCGAAATAGACGATATCCTCCTGCGGCAGCTCTCTTATAAGCTCCCGTGCAACTGTAAGACCGCCGAGTCCCGAATCAAAAACTCCTATTGCACGACTGTCCGCCATGCAACCACCCCTTTTTTCATACTTCATTTTATAATAACACATTTTTTCCCTTATCGCAACTGTTAAAATTTATTTTAAAGCCGCGCGCTGTGTATGTATTACAATAATGTGTGACAAAAGGGAAAAATAAAAGCAGCAAACAGAGCGCCATTAAATCAATCTGTATATTGAAAACGAAAACGCATCTCGACGATGGATACAGGAGTTCCTTAAGCACCGCAATATTCAAAGCTTAACACGCATCGCTGCGGTACAGGATCGAATCGGTCTGTTTTTGCTTTGTAAATACGGAATAAACCCGTATTCCGATGTAAATACTACAAAAAAGGGATGTGATTATATGTTTCCTTCCGAAAAGGAATACGGTGAAATGACAAAGCGGCTCTCGCCGCCTTCAAGCAAACTCAAAGATTTTATATGGGCATATGCGGTCGGCGGTCTCATCTGCGTAATAGGTCAGCTTTTTAAAGAATGGTTCACGGCGCTCGATATGCCCGAAAAGGTTGTAAAGGCAGCCATTCCCTCACTGCTGATTTTCATTGCCGCATGGCTTACGGGGCTTAAGCTGTTTGATAAAATTGCAAAGCATGCGGGCGCGGGTACGCTCGTTCCGATAACCGGCTTTGCAAATGCCATGGTCTCACCTGCCATCGAGTACAAAAGTGAGGGCTATGTTTTGGGGCTGGGCGCCAAAATGTTTACGATAGCCGGGCCTGTTATAGTATATGGCACGCTGGCAAGCGTTATATACGGCATTATTCTGTATATCATGAGTATTTACGGGTGAGAGCATGAAAAGAATCGGAAAACGCACAATTATCTTTGAAAATAAGCCGAGGATTATAAGCTACGGCTCGGTGGTAGGAAAAAAGGAGCACGAGGGACCGCTTTCAAATGAATTTGACGCCTACACTACGGATAGCTTTTTCGGTGAAAAGAGCTTTGAAAAGGCTGAAAGCCGACTGCAGAAGACCGCTGTGCAGACAGCGCTTGATAAAGCGGGGCTGACGCCCGATGATATCGACAATATTTTTGCAGGCGACCTTTTGAATCAGTGCATAGGCAGCTCCTTCGGTCTGCGCAGCTTCGGTATACCCTTTATAGGTCTTTACGGCGCATGCTCCACAATGGCGCTGTCGGCGGGGCTTGCCGCAGTTTTCATCGATTCGGGCGCGGCAAAAAAAACGATCTCGGTCACCTCCTCGCACTTTTGCTCGGCAGAGCGGCAATACCGCTTTCCGCTCAATTACGGATCTCAGCGGACCCCGACAGCTCAATGGACGGTGACAGGCTCGGGCGCTCTTATTTTAGGTAAGGACGGCGGAGATATTTATATAAACTCGGTAACCTTCGGCGAAATTGAGGATCTGAATATTAAGGACGCCAACAATATGGGTGCGGCAATGGCTCCCGCCGCAGCGGGTACGCTGCTCAACTTTTTTAAGGACACCGAAACAAAGCCCGATGATTATGATATAATTTTCACAGGCGATCTCGGCTATGTCGGCACGAACCTCCTCTATGAGCTTTTGGAGCGCGAGGGTATAGATATTCGCTGCCGCCACAGCGATTGCGGAACGCTGATATTCGACCGTGAAAAGCAGGATGTTCACGCGGGCGGCTCGGGCTGCGGCTGCAGCGCCTCGGTCTTATGCTCCTATATTATGCACCGTTTGGAGAAGGGCGATTTCGGCAATATCCTCTTTATGTCCACCGGCGCGCTTATGTCACCCACATCATCGTTCCAGGGAGAAAGCATACCCGGAATCGCACATCTGCTCAATATTAAAAAAGATTGATTCCTTTAAAAATCAAAACAGGCAAGCCGGTGTTTTTCTTCCGTCTGCCTGTTTCTTTTTACTCAAAATATCCCTTATATTCTATTTGCAGCCTATCGTTCGGGAAAAGGTATGAATACAAATCCACAAAATAATCGTCGGTCATACTCGCTATGTAGTCCGTTACAAGCTGATTAGGCTCTGTTTTTTCATAGGGAATATCCCTTTTATAATGTGCTTTATTCACAAAATTGATATGATGCGTGAATATCGGGGAATCAAAATTAGCTTTTACAAGGTCTGAAAGCAGTCTTTCATAAACCCTTGCCATCATAGGCTTTACGGTTTCGCGCATAGCCGATTTTACAGAGTCATTTTTATATATCAGCGCGTAGTTATCCGCCTTTGCCTTTTTAAGCGCCGCAAAATGCTCGTCGTCCATTTTTATATACGGCTTTTTGTAGCTGTTTTCTACTATATTAACTATAAGGTTGTTGATTATCTCCGCATTGTATGAGCCGATAGCGCCGCTTTCAAACTCGGCGTTTGAAATGATATGCGCGCGCTCCGCGTCCTGCCTGTCCTTGCCGAGATATGCTATAATATCCGATATCCGCATAACGCAGCCCTCCAGCGTTGCGGGAACCAATTTTCGCACGTTCTTTTTATCCGCAAAGCATGCTTCTATCTGCCTGTCAAACTCTTCAAAGCTTTCAAGCGGCTTCGGGTGATACTCCGAAAGCTCCATTTCGCCGTCATGCGCGGCAATTCCGTTAAGTGTTTGCAGAGTTATATTATACGGGAAAATTTTATCAAGCACCCTTACTGACTGAATATTATGGCTGAAATGCCTGCCCGTGTGAGAAAACAGCAGTTCGTCAAGAAATTCCTCGCCCTCGTGACCAAACGGCGTGTGACCTATATCGTGACCCAGCGCGATTGCCTCAATCAGATCGAGATTAAGCCCTAACGCCTTGCCTATTGTGCGCGCAATGCGCGAGACGAGTTGAACATGCAGTATGCGATGGGTTATATCGTCGTTTTTATAAAACGAGAACACCTGCGTTTTATCCGCATAGCGGTTGAAATACGGGCAGTGGATAATTTTATCCGTATCCCTTATAAACGCGGTTCTGATAGCGGTCGCCTTATCCCTTTCGTTATCTCGGCGCAATGCGTTTTCTTCGTTAAATCCAAAACCCGAAAGATTATCGTTTCTCCGGTCATTTATAATTTGTTCTGAAATTCTGTCGGAAAGCTTTTCGTAATTCATTGTATCCCCCGATCTTTCCGGTTCCGTTTGATTCATCAATCTGTCGATAAATCCCAAAATTTGTATTTGCGGCGGTAACGCCGCATTTTTCGTTTTTCCCATGCCTGTGCGGCGGAAAAACACCTTGTAAGCGAAAAACCGCTGAATAAGTGGTTTTTCAAGGGCGCTGGGGTGGTATTGGCGGGGATAGAGTGCAGTCCGAAAATCCGTAATTTTCGTGCGAGCGGCATTCCCGTCCAAGAGCGTGTCGACTTTTTCGACACGCTCTTATTTTAACACAGTATTATACCCAGACGCAACAAAATTTTATTTTGCACCTCAAAATTACTTTTAAAAGACAAAAAACTATGCTATAATTGAAGCAGCTTTTCTTTCGGGAGGTATTTTAGGTATGATGCGCATTGCCGTTTGCGATGATAATGCGGATTTTCTGCTAAGTGAGATTACCATGATAGAAAAATGGTCGGAGCAAAGCGGAATACCCGTGGAAATTTACCGTTTTGATAACGGTGATTCGCTGATTGCGAAAAACGCTTCGGTCGGAATGGATATTATCTTTTTGGACATTATCATGCCGCTTCAAAACGGAATGGAGACCGCAAAAGAGCTGCGCAGGCTCGACAATGCGGTAAAAATAGTTTTCCTGACCTCCTCGCCGGAATTCGCCCTCGAATCCTATGACGTCAAGGCTCATGGCTATCTTTTAAAGCCGATTACATATGAAAAAATAAAGGCGACTCTTGACGACTGCAGCCTTTCGTTTGTTTCAGAACCGAAAAATACCGTACTGAAGACCGCCTTCGGCTATCAGAAAATATATTTTCACGATATTGAATATGCCGAAGCACAAAACAAGCGGGTAATTTTTCATCTGCGCGGCGGAAAGGAAATCTGCGCCGCCGATACGCTGCATTCCATTGAGGAAAGATTCACCGAGGAGGAAGGTTTTTTCAAATGCCAGCGCAGCTATTTGGTCTATATGCCGAATGTTGACCGCTTCGGAACGACGGAGCTCCGCATGAAATCCGGCAGCAGCATCCCGATTGCCAGGGGCTACGGCAAGGCGTTCAAGGAAGCGTATTTTTCAATGATGTTCCGCGATTGAGAAAGGAAAACGGCTATGCTCGAAAATGTTTTAATTGTTCTGCATAACGCCACAACGCTGCTGTTCGGCGTTTATATTTCGGCGGCGTTTCTCGGAATAAAAATGACCCGCAGAAACATATATATACTTTTAGGCTTTTCCTGCGCGGTCAGCGTGGTTTACATTGGCACCTTCCTTTTGTTCGGAGCAACGGTAACGCGACAGGTGTATCCGCTTATAGTTCATTTGCCGCTTGTGCTTTTTTTAGCGCTGTTTTATAAATTTAAGCTCTTGCTGTCGATTATGTCGGTCACAACCTGCTATTTATGCTGCCAGATAAGTAAATGGATCGGGCTTGCCGCAATGGAGCTTACTCATCTTGATTCGGTATATTACGGTGTGCGTGTTGTAATCACGACAGCGGTATTCATTGCGCTGCTCACCTTTGTATCATCGGCGGCGGCACAGCTGATTCACAAGCCGGATAAGGAGCTTCTCATTTTTGCGGTCGTGCCGTTTACATATTATCTTTTCGATTATGTAACGGATGTTTACACTGAGCTTTTATATTCCGGCAAGGCGGTGGTTGCGGAATTCCTCGGCTTTACTCTATGCATTGCTTATCTGCTTTTTCTGTTCGTTTATTTCAAGCAATACGAGGAAACGCGCGAAGCCGAGCAGCAGATAAGGCTTATTGAGCTGCAGAGCGCGCAATCACAAAAGGAAATCGAAGCCAATCGGCGCTCGCAGTATGCCGTTTCGCTTATCCGCCATGATATGCGGCATTTCCTCACAAACATTTCCACCCATATAGATAACGGCGAATACGAAAAGGCAAAGGAATACATAAACGAAATAATAAAGGCGTCCGATAAAACCGCCATGCACAAATACTGTGAAAATCCTACGGTTAATATGATTCTGTCCTCCTATGAAAGCACCGTAAAAAATAACGGGATTGATTTCCGTTATACCCTTGCGATTCCGAAGGAGCTTCCCGTTTCGGATATCGACCTTACCTCAATATTATCGAACGCAGTTGAAAACGCCTGCCATGCGGTACTGCCGCTTGAAAAGGAGCAAAGATATATGTCGCTCGATATGCGAATGCGGGACGGTAAGCTTTTAATATGCCTGAAAAACACCTTCGCGGAAAAGCCCGAAATCATCGACGGTGTTCCGAGAAGCCGAGAGCCGGGTCACGGCTTCGGCACACAGAGCATACTCTATGTCACCGAAAAGCTTCACGGAAACTGCCAATTCGCAGTTGAGGAAGACCTCTTTATAATCAGAATAATACTTTAAATCCGATATTTAAACACCTGTTCCTCGACAAGCGAAACAGCGTAGTGCACCGCCATGCCGAAGCCGAACATCAAAATTATCGTGTTCATGTTAAATGTAACGGTGTGCGTGCGATAAAGTATATAAAAGATGCCATAGTAGCCGAAATTGATAATGAGCGAATTGACGGCGTTATAGCTTGTTTTTCCAAGACCGACAAAGATATTATCGATAATTGCACAGCCCGCATACGCAATATAAAACGGAACGAGCTTTATTACGATACCGAAGATTTCGCCCGCATTTTGAAGTCCCTGCGCACAGCGGAAAAACGGCGTCCATGCCGGAATAGTAATCCCCCAGAGCACCGCTTATAGGCAAAAGAGGTCGAAAAACCATGTAAAATCAACTCTTCAATTAATTCATCTATAGACTGCCGTGCTTTGATTTTAATAGTATTTATGAAGGTTGATTGTTGTAATTTATATCCCCATAATATACCATCTTGATTATCTATATAAACAATCTTTTGAACAGACAGTTCCACTTCATCCTTATCATAACTATCGTTTATCCAAACAGTACCTTTTTGGATTTGAATAGGCAGGCAACATATCCTTTATAAACTTAAACCTTAGTGTATAATCACCATAACCGGTTGAAGAATTGTGACTAACAGCAATATAGTATCGTTTCATGGTTTCGAGGTGTGCCGTGATTTTGAAATTGCCGTTACCGTTGCTGTTATTATCAGAATCAAGCAAACCGCCGGGTGCACGGTATAATTGACCGTAGGTGTTAGTATCGCCCTCCGTGTAAATTTCCATTACACAGTTCCTCGCGGGGACAAAGGTATAATAATCAACATCATCCCGGCTATGAAGGATATTATTTTCTTTTAATACTAAATAGAGTGGCAAATATAATTGTTAAATTTCCGAATAAAGAGCATATAGTATCCCATCTTAAATATGGCAAAAAATAAGTTTCAAAAAAATTAATTTCTTTAATCGAATATTTAGGAACAGAAAAAGAGTATTTGAATAATGTGAAAACGGTCATATCAACAGTTAGAATGAGCAAAAACATAAACGAAAACATTTTTTTCTTTTTAAAATCGATTTTTTTCACACACAGCAGTACGTTGGGTAATATAATGCACATTACTCGTATCAAACTAATAACAACAAAATTCAATGATATATTCGCATCTCCAGACACAACACTGTAAACATCAATAAATAACCCTATTAGCCATAATATCATTCCAATTGTTGAAAAGATGACCGTTTTTTTCATATTTATAATCTGCCTTTCCGCGAAAGGCACCGACGGGGTTGTGAAATTCGCGCTTGCCTTTCGCTATAAAATACAGTAAAATCAGTTTAGATAAAGTCCTCCCGGCAACTGCCTCAAGGTCACCACCTACTGGTTGTAGTTGTGCAGGTGCTTGGACATATCGTGCAATGTTAGGTGGCATAAGGTGCAAAAATCAGTCTGCTTTGTGGGCTTGTTTTTTAGTACCTTTTTTTAGGCACTTTTATACCAATCCTTATTGTTTCAAACTTATCCTTGTACAGTCTTCGCATACTGCCCTTTATTTTTGCAGCGCCGTATGCTCCACCGAGATACAGGCAAGAACTCCGTTCTCTTTAAAATATCACCTGCAATGACATTTTATATGCGGAAACTGAAGCTGTATAACCGTATTATAACAAAAAACAAAGTGTTTTTCAATCAAATTTCTTTTATTGCAGGATAAAATTAATTATACGGCTTTCTGATAAATAAATCCGTCAATGAATATATTATATCTCTTTACAAATAATAACAACACGATTAAAAAAAGGAGATTTTAATATATGAAAGCCACAGGAATTGTCAGAAGAATAGACGACCTCGGCAGAGTCGTTATCCCGAAGGAAATCCGCCGCACCATGCGTATCCGCGAGGGCGACCCGCTGGAAATTTACACAAATTCGAGCGGAGAGGTTATTTTTAAAAAATATTCCCCGATAGGCGAGTTATCAAGCGTTGCCGCGCAGTATGCCGAAGCGCTTAACGACGCTACCGACCTGAATGTTCTCATATGTGACCGCGACCACTGCATAGCCGCGGCTGGGGTCTCGAAAAAAGAGGTTCTCGAGCGCAGGGTGACCCAAACGGTGGAGGATATTATGGAGAGCCGGCGCGTGGAGGTCTTTAAAAAGGGCGAGCACAGCCCCGCAATCGAAGGCATCGACCAGAAAATAGCGGTTGCCGCGCCGATACTGATAGCGGGCGATGTCAGCGGGGCGGTGGTGCTTTCTTCCGATAAGGGCGATACTCCGAGCGATACCGACATAAAGCTTGCGTCGGTTGCGGCATCATTTTTGGGTAAGCAGCTCGAGCAGTAGGCTCAGCGCTCTCCCCCGCTCCCTTAGGCAAACGAGAATAATCCGAACCCGTTTTTTGAGCGTGGATTTCTCGCATTGCCGCGTTAAAATACTCGTTAATCCGTTAGGATTAACTGCGTTTTGTGCCTCGCTCTGCAAAAAATCCGCTCCTCAAAAAATCTGCGACCCAAAACGAGCGTGATTTTCGTGTGGATTTTTATGCGGAGGATGCGATAAGGCTTTCACCTTATAAAGACGACAAATGAAAATACGCCGAAAATACGCCGTTTTGGGCGGGTTCGGATTATTCTCGTTTGCCTAGTGTGACAGGACTCGAAACTGCCGCGGTTTCGCTCGCCGCCTTTTAGATTGCGGCTTTGCGTTCATTTTTGCAAGGCGTTAGCCTTGAAAAAAATTTCTCGCTTCGCCGAATAAAAAATTCGGCGGCAGAAACTTTTAACCTACCGAAACAAAAAATTTTGTTATAAGACGAAGCCGACTAAACGCAGGAATACTGCCGTATTTCAAGTTTTGAGGCAATGTATTATGCAAAATTTTGTTTCGTAGACGCGACAGGTTTGAGTCCTGTCACACTAGCTTCGGCTTATGCCGATACCAGGGGAGCTTTTTTGATATTAATACTTGTTTTCGACTGAATAATGTGCTATAATAGAATCAAAATTAAAATGGGGGAAAAGTTTGATTTGAACACAGGAATCACAAGGGAAACAGCTGTCACGCTGCTCCTCAAATACAATAAAGAAAAATTTCACATACAGCACGCCGTTACGGTGGAAAGCGTTATGAAGGGCTTTGCAAAACGACTCGGCTTTACAGAGGATGCCGAGGAATGGGGTATTGCGGGGCTTCTGCACGATATTGATTTCGAAAGGTACCCCGATGAGCATTGCATAAAGGCGCCGGAGCTTTTGCATGAGGTGAACGCAAGCAGCGAGCTTATACACGCGGTCTGCTCCCACGGCTACGGAATAACGGTGGATATAAAACCGGAGCATGAAATGGAAAAGGTGCTTTTTGCCTGCGACGAGCTTACCGGTCTTATCGGCGCGGCGGCGCTCATGCGGCCGTCAAAAAGCGTTTCGGATATGGAGCTTAAAAGCCTTAAAAAGAAGTTTAAGGATAAAAAATTCGCAGCCGGTTGTTCAAGAGATATTATTGCAAGAGGCGCCGAAATGCTCGGATGGGAGCTGGATAAGCTGCTCGGTGATACGCTTGATGTAATGCGCGAAGTCGAAAAGGATATTGCAAATAACTACAAAGAGCTTACGGGTGAGGAACTATGAGAAAAACAAAAATTGTATGTACACTGGGCCCTGCCTGCTCGGATAAGCAGACGCTTACAGAGATGTGCAAAGCCGGCATGAATGTTGCGCGCCTTAATTTTTCGCACAACACGCACGCAGATCATGAAAAGCGGATCGCGCTTATCAAGGAGGTGCGCGAGGAGTTAGGGCTTCCGATTGCGATAATGCTTGACACAAAGGGACCCGAATACCGCATAAAAACCTTTAAAAACGGAAAAATTACACTCAAGGAGAACGATGTCTTCACTTTTACCGCCGATGATATCGAGGGTGACGAGACCCGTGTTTCGGTGAATTACAAAGGACTGCCGCATGACCTTGAAAAGGGAGATATTATTCTTCTCAACAACGGTCTTTTGTCCTTTGAGGTGACGGATAAGACCGATACCGATATTATCTGCCGTGTGAAAATAGGCGGCGAGCTTTCCGACAGGAAGAGCATGAGCTTCCCGAACAAAACGCTTAAGCAGAAATATTTAAGCGAACAGGATAAGCAGGACATTAAGTTCGGAGCGGAGCATGATGTTGATTTTATCGCCTGTTCGTTTGTCTCCTGCAAGCAGGATTTGCTTGATATTAAGGCATATCTAAAGGAGATAGGCGCGGAGGGCATCGACCTCATCGCGAAGATAGAAAACCGTTCCGGTGTTGATAATATAGAAGAAATAAGCAATGAATGCGACGGTATAATGGTGGCGCGCGGTGACATGGGGGTTGAAATTCCGTTTGAGGAGCTGCCCGCAATACAGAAAAAGATCATAACCAAATGCCGTATGCTCGGAAAACGCGTTATAACCGCCACGGAAATGCTTGAATCGATGATATACAATGCACGGCCGACCCGTGCGGAGATATCCGATGTTGCAAACGCGGTTTACGACGGCACAAGCGCGATCATGCTCTCCGGCGAGACCGCCGCGGGCAAATATCCCGTGCAGGCCGTCAGGACAATGGCGCGAATCGCCGAAAATACCGAAAAAAACATACACTACGAAAAGCGCTTTTTATCATCCGAATTCAAAATAAAGAACACCGTTGACGCAATTTCTCATGCAACCTGCGGAATGGCAATCGATATTGACGCAAAGGCAATAACGGTCTGCAGTCTCTCCGGCATGACTGCGAGAATGGTTTCCCGCTTCCGTCCCCCGGTCGATATTGTGGGACTTACCACAAGCGAGAAAACCTGGCATAAGCTTTCGCTTTCCTGGGGAGTTACTCCGCAGATGTGCGAAAATTATCCCTCGACCGATGTGCTTTTCTACAACGCGCAAAAGCTCACAAAGCATATTTTGAATCTCTGTGACGGTGATAAAATAGTTATTACCGGCGGCGTTACAAACGGCAAATCCGGCAATACAAACCTTATTAAGGTTGAGCGGGTTTGAGCTTTATTACAGACAGTACGGCTGTTTTTCGGCTGTATTGTCTGTAATTTTTAATTTTCGTCGGGTTTTAAAGAGTTTTTCTTGACATCATAATACGAAAATTATATAATAATATTTATATGGACTTCTGCAAAGCGGAATATCATTCACAATATTAAAAGGTGGTTTTCTTATGGCAAAAGTAATTAAAATTACCGATGACGGTCTTAAAAAGCTTGAGGAAGAGCTGGAGTATTTAAAAACCGAAGGCAGAGCGGATATAGCCGAAAAAATCAAGGTTGCCCGCGGCTACGGTGATCTTTCCGAGAACAGCGAATACGATGAGGCCAAAAACGAACAGGCAAAGATCGAAGCAAGAATTGTCGAAATCGAAGCAATGCTTAAAAATGTTGAAATAATAGAGGATGTTAAGGGAAACACCAAGTCCGTAATAGTCGGCGTAAAGGTCAAGGTGCTTGACGAGGAATACGGCGACGAGTGCGAATACCGCGTTGTCGGCTCAACTGAGGCAGATCCCAGAAACGGCAAAATATCCGATGAATCCCCCGTCGGCAAGGCACTGCTCGGCAAGAAAATCGGTGAAGAGGTTATTGTTGAGGCTCCCGGCGGAGAATTCAAGCTTAAGATCCTCGGCATTTCAAAATAAAAGAATGTAAAATATTCGCCGCATTTGCGGCAGAAAAGGAGCAGCTTATGGCGCAGAACAACCCTGCCAATACCGAACAGGAGCTTAATGAAATATTGCGGCTGCGGCGCGAGAAGCTCGCCGCTTTAAAGGAAGCGGGCAGCGACCCGTACACGGTCACAAAATATGACTTTGACTCAGATTCGGAAACAATAAAGAACAATTTTGATGAGTTTGAGGGCAAAACCGTAAAAATTGCCGGCAGAATAATGTCCCGCAGAATAATGGGCAAGGCAAGCTTTGTGGGTCTTGCAGACTGCAGCGGTAAAATTCAGCTTTATGTCCGCCGCGACGATGTGGGCGAGGAAGAATACGCAGCATTCAAAAAATGGGATATCGGCGATATTATCGGCGTTGAGGGCTTCGTTTTCAAAACCCAGACGGGCGAAATTTCGGTGCATTCAACGGATATTTCCCTGCTTTCAAAGTCACTGCTGCCCCTGCCCGAAAAATTCCACGGTTTAAAGGATACCGATACAAGATACCGTCAGCGCTATGTTGATCTTATAGTCAACCCCGAGGTTAAGGACACATTTTACAAGCGTTCGCAGATAATGAAGGAAATTCGCAGCTTTCTTGATTCAAGGGGCTTCACCGAGGTTGATACCCCAATTCTTCTGCCGCTTGAAATAGGCGCGGCGGCGCGTCCCTTCAAGACCCACCACAACACGCTTGATATGGATATGTACCTGCGCATCGAGACCGAGTTGTACCTTAAAAGGCTTATAGTCGGCGGTATGCACCGTGTTTACGAGGTGGGTCGTATTTTCCGCAACGAGGGTATGGATACAAAGCACAACCCCGAGTTCACAACGGTTGAGCTTTATCAGGCATTTACCGATTTCCGCGGTATAATGGATCTTGTTGAAGAGATGAATAAGCAGATTGCGCTAAAGGTCTGCGGCAGCACCGTTATAACATATCAGGGCAAGGAAATAGATATGGGTCACTGGGAGCGCCTTACAATGGTAGAGGCGGTTAAAAAATATTCCGGTGCGGATTATAATGATTGGAAATCGGATGAGGATGCGCGCGAATGCGCAAAGGCGCTTCATGTTGAGGTTGATGAAAAGGCAACAAAAGGCAATGTTTTGGCAGAGCTTTTTGACGCATTTGTTGAAGAAAAGCTTATCCAACCGACCTTTATTTACGATTACCCGGTCGAAATCAGCCCGCTTGCAAAAAGAAAGCCGGAAGATCCCGCCTTCACCGAGCGTTTTGAGTATTTTATAAACGCCATGGAATTCGGCAACGCGTTTTCCGAGCTTAATGATCCGATCGACCAAAAGGAGCGCTTTGAAAAGCAGGTCGCCGCAAAATTGGCGGAGGATCCGGATTGCAGCGCAGAGGTGGATTACGATTACATCACCGCGCTTGAATACGGTATGCCCCCCACAGGCGGTTTGGGCTTCGGCGTTGACAGGCTTGTAATGTTGCTTACCGACAGCGCTTCTATAAGGGATGTTCTCCTCTTCCCGACAATGAAGTCCTTACCGAACGACAAGTAAGAAAACCCCAGTATTTATGCGGGTTTCGGGACTTTCCAAACCGAATAAATTTACCTCTTTACACCAAATTTACACCAATCGGTGCTAAAAACGGTGCAGAGACTAAAAAATCGCATAATTTACGGAATGAATGGGCAGTCCCATAGTGGGATTGCCCATTTCTAATAAAGGATACATTCGTATCTGAGTGCAAAAGGAATGTTTATTATGGAATTAAGTGAAAAATTACAAGAGTTGAGGAAAGAAAAAGGACTCACGCAGGAAGAACTTGCGGAAGCGTTATTTGTGTCTCGCACTGCAATTTCTAAGTGGGAATCCGGCAGAGGAGTTCCCAATATCGAGTCATTAAAAGCAATTTCAAAGTTTTTTTCAGTGTCAATAGATGAGTTATTGTCCGGTGAAGAAATACTTAAAATTGCTGACGAGGATAATAAGCAAAAGGAAAAACATACAAGAGACTTAGTGTTTGGTTTACTCGATTGCAGTTTGATTATGTTTCTGTTTCTGCCTTTCTTTGGACAAAAGGGTGATGAGATTATAAAAGAGGTATCTTTACTTTCGCTGACAGGTACCCCGCAGTATATCAAAATACCGTATTTAATTATTGTATTTGGAATTGTACTTACAGGTGTTTTGCTTCTCGCTCTACAAAATTATGAAGCAGTGTTTTGGTTGAAACACAAACATCAAATATCCATTGTGTTAAGCACAGTTGCTACAATAGAATTTATGATAACACTTCAACCTTATGCAGCCTTTTTCACTTTTGTTTTCTTGGCGATAAAGTCTCTGATGCTGATAAAATGGCGATGATACGAAGCGTGTCGCCAATGTGACGGTGAAATTCTTTTCATTTTTATTCATTCCGCCTATATTGTAAACAGGCGAAAGCCAAATAATTATGGCAAAGGATTGATAAAAATGAAAAAAGAAAAAAGTCAAAAAGTATTGCTTTCAGGAATAGCAATGGTAGTGTTATTTATTTTGTGGACAGTGGCAATAAGCCTTATTGATGTTCAGCCCATCGGGCCACAAAACTCTTCTGTTGGATTTGCAACCTTGAACGGCTTTATCCACAGCCTGACAGGTGTGCATATGGCAATATATACCGTTACGGACTGGTTAGGACTGATACCGCTTTGCTTTATTTTGGGATTTGCGTTGCTTGGACTTATACAGCTTATTAAAAGAAAAAGCTTATTCAAGGTCGATTCCAGTATTTTGGTGTTGGGAGCATTCTATATTGTTGTAATGGCGGCATATTTGTTTTTTGAATTTTATGTTGTCAATTACCGCCCGGTATTGATTAACGGTTTTCTTGAAGCTTCGTATCCATCATCGACAACCTTGCTTGTTATGTGTGTTATGCCGACAGCTGTTATGCAGCTAAACAGTAGAATTAGAAATACAAAAATGAAAAGAGCATTTGCCTTTGCTTTAATTGCATTTACTGCTTTTATGGTAATTGGCAGGTTGATATCCGGTGTTCATTGGATTACTGATATTATTGGCGGGGCAATTTTAAGTGCGGGTTTAGTGATGATTTATTATAGTGTAACCACTCTTATTGCCCGACAGGAAAGATAAAATTCTAACTGAGGAATCACTTATTGACCTTGAGAGATATTTTCTCCCAAGGTCTTTCTTATTATTCGCAAACTACACCAATCCCGATTTTCTCAATATAATTGGGATAATCACAAAGGAAGGGGTGGTTGTACTATGACGGGCAGTTTAGCAAGCGTTCATCCGGAGCTTATTCCTGAATGGTCAGAGAAGAACTTACCGCTAACGCCGGATAAGATAACCTTCGGTTCAAATAAGAGAGTGTGGTGGAAAGGTGCTTGCGGACACGAGTGGGAAACGAGCGTCAAAGCTCGCTCAAAGGGCGAGAAATGCCCGATATGCTCAGGAGCGAGAGTAATAGAAGGTATCAATGATTTAGCCACATTGAAGCCCCTGCTGGCTCAGGAGTGGTCTGAAAAGAACGAATTAAAACCTACTGAGGTTTCTGTCGCTTCTCATAAGAAGATTATTTGGAAATGTAAACACGGACACGAATGGGAAGCAAGCGTTAAAAGCAGAACGGTAAACGGCACAGGCTGTCCATACTGCTCACATAATAAAGTCCTTGCAGGATTCAATGACCTTGCTTCACAGTATCCCGATATTGCTGCTGAATGGTCTGACAGAAATCTTCCGTTGCTGCCTACAATGGTGACAGCCTTTGCAAACAGTAAGGCTTGGTGGAAATGCAAAGATTGCGGAAACGAGTGGCACACTCTTATTTCAACGCGTGCCGGTGGGAGCAGATGTCCGTATTGCAGCGGATATACATTGCTCAAAGGATTTAATGACTTGGCGACTACGCACCCTGAGCTTGCTGCTGAGTGGTCAGAAAGAAATTATCCCCTAATGCCTGATGAGGTAAACGCAAAATCAAGACGCAATGTTTGGTGGAAGTGTAAGACCTGTGGCAATGAGTGGAAGTCCGTTATCAATGCTCGTGTAAAAGGAACAGTATGCCCGGTTTGTGCGGACAGAGCGGTTCTTACAGGGTACAATGATTTAGCCACAACGGACAGGAAACTGCTTGTTGAATGGGATTATGAAAAAAACTCTCTGCTCCCGACACAAGTATCAAGAAAGTCGTTGAAAAGTGTGTGGTGGAAATGTTCACTCGGACACTCTTGGAAAGCCAAAATCAGCGACAGAACAATTCTTGAAGGAAAATGCACCGTATGCGAAAGCGAATATCGCTCCGTGTTCCCCGGCTTGGCTGTTGCCTATTACGCCAATCAAAAAGGCTTAAAGGTGCAGCTCGGTTCGGATAAACTATTAGGAATACCTCTTGAAACCTACATTCCGTCAGAAAAGCTGGCGATAGAATTTACGAGCGGCTCAGAACAGATGGAGGTTCTCAAAAGCCATCTATGCAAGCAGCGAAATATAAAACTTGTAAAACTCCCTTTTAAGACAACCGAAACGGAAGCGGAGTATGCCGATAGAGTAAAAGCAGTTTTCAAAAGCGTACATATCTTTATTTATTCTGATGTCGAAGCAGATGTTTCGGTAATCAGAGCAAAATTCAATGAATGGAGGAAGCGACTGTGAGAGAAGAAAAGTTCCATATCTATCTTAATGATGACGAATATAGCAGAGTAATACAATCACTTATCCGCTTAAAGAACAGTCTGATTGCACAAGGCAGATACACCGACGGAGTTGACGATGTTCTCTGCAAGGTGCTTTCAACCAAGAAAAGAAAGCTCAAAATCAAATATATCTGAACACGAAAAGAGACCGCCTACACGATGTAAGCGGTCTTTGCTAATTTAGAGTAAGTTCGACAAATTGGAATTTGTCAATACCTATTACCATAAAGATATTTATTTGAAATTCTCTTTTGTGTTTCCAAATATTTTGTAACGTTTTCATCATAATCAGGATAATTATAACCAAGTGAATCTGCCACTTTTTTAGATATTTTTTTGAACAAACATAGACACAAATCAAACGATTTCCACATTTCTTCATACGAACTCATTGAATATGTATTTAGTAAGTTATCCCACAATTCTTTTGAAATATGCTTATCTAAAAATTTATAGTTTTTACCCAAACTGAAATTAAATCCTTTTTCAGTACCGACATACCAACTAATCATCCTAAGAAGTTCATGACGTAATACTTCATTCATATGGTCTATTGCAAATAGTATTTCACCACGAAGTAAGCCCTTGGATACATATGTTGCAACATTCCAAAATTCGTTACAACAGTCATCAAACTTTCTTTCTGTTGGACACTTAATGTAATAATCTTCATCTGTGGGAACTATTTCTGTTTTAATCATATTATCTTTATCTAACATGATTTTAACAAGTTTATCGCGAGTAAGATACTCCTCAAGCATTGAAACAGGTAACAAAGTTAAATCAATCTTTACACCATCATCAAAAAGCATTATATAAGAAAATCCTTTTTCTTCTGGAGGAAATAATTCCATATCTTCAGGTTTTTGCATCATAAGTCTGTTACCAAAAACACTAAGCCAGTCATCGCTTTTCAAAAATTCTCCCATATCTATAACAAAAAAAGTAATATCATAATCTTGAAGATTGTCTTTTGGTATATTAACATTAGTGCGAGACCCTTCAAGAGTTACAATTCTAATTCTCTCATCTTGAAAAGCAAAATTCAAAACTAAATCGTATATTTCTTTTTCAGTCCTCATTTCATTCACCTCAATAAAATTATATCACAAAAAAAGATTGATTCTAACTGTTCTTATAATTTGATAACCGCATCAAGGCTGAGCGTAAGTGCATATTCGTATGCATTACCGCCCCAGTTTCTTTCGTCGTATTTGTCAACATCTGCAAGACTGTCTGCGGTATAAAGTATCATACCCAAGGTTGCCCCTCTGAAATCAGCACAGGCCGCCAGAGCAGAACATTCCATTTCTACAACTGCACAGCCTTCACTTTTGCGATAAGCCACCTTTTCTTTGGTTTCACGGAAAAATCCATCCGTTGACCAGGTTATAACCTCCTGATATTTCATACTATGCTCAAGAATGGTTTCTTCAATTGCTTTTCTTGCCTTCTCGCTGATTTCCACAAATCGAGAAGGGGGCGCATAGTGATAAGATGTTCCCTCATCACGCAGAGCCTTGTTTGGTACGAGGAATGTACTTTCGGGGAACTTTTCCAGAGCACCGCAACTACCTGCCGAGATTACCTCTCTTACACCATAACCAATCAGCCAATCAAGTATCTGTGTGGCTGCTGCCGCACCAACGGGTGCTTGACAAAGCACAATGTCCTCACCCTTGTATTTGGTGATGTAAATGGGATAATGCTTCGTTGCACTCTCAAAAGTGGATACCTGTTTGGTATCACTTTTACTGGCATATTCATCTATGTAAGCACCAAGAAATGCGAACACACATTTCTTGGGTAAGTTCAAACCAAGATTTTCATGAGTGGGATTAAGAACTGCTGTCTGCTCTGTATCAAACTCCAAAATCGGTATTTCGTTTTTAATAATAGCCATACTATCTCTCCGTCAAATTCTTATTTGTCTTTCTCTTAATTTCCTATTATACACCAAAATTATGAATATTTCTACCCGCCGTCTATTGACCTCAATTACGAGGGAAATAGGCGGCTTTTTTGTTTCTAAAAAAATATTTTCAAGAATTTTTTGAAAAAGGGGTGATTTTGGGTGTGCATTTTGACCCCCTTTGTCCAAATGAGTGAAGGGGTTAATTCCGAACCACGAAAAGGTCAGCCCATTCACTTGTATTTTGACAACTGAATAAATCATTCACTAAGACTTTAATTCTGATGATTTTAGCCACCTTATCGGGTACGCCGTGACTTCTGCATTGCAGAACAGCGAGAACTCCCGGTATAAGTAATAGGTTGCCCCTGTTACGGCGATGACAGTCAGAAGGATAATGATACTTCTCTACGGAGCTGGCGGAGTACCCGGCAGAGGTGAAATTCCTATGATACAGATTAGCAGTCTGTTCCTTAGTGACTTCCCGTGAGCTTATTGCTCGGCAAGGGGTGTTGAGAACAAATATTGCCCGACCGGTTAGGAAATGAGCCGGTCAAGTACATAGCCATACTGCGATGGCTATGAATTTCACGAAAGGAGGACGCACAAAGTGTCGAACTGCAAAACGATTGCGATATGCAATCAAAAAGGCGGAGTTGGAAAGACGACCACTACGGTAAACCTCGGCGTCGGTCTTGCAATGCAGGGAAAGAAAGTGCTGCTCATAGACGCAGACCCACAGGGCGACTTAACCACTTGTCTCGGTTGGCAGGATACAGACAACTTGGGTATCACGCTTGCAACGAAACTCACAGATGTCATAAATGAAACGATGAATGACCCTACGGTCGGTATTCTGCACCACGACGAAGGTGTTGACCTTATTCCGGCAAACCTTGAGCTTTCAGCAATGGAATTTAACCTTGTCAACGCAATGAGCAGAGAAACAGCCTTGAGAAATTATCTCAGCGAAGTGAAGGACAAATACGACTATATCCTTATAGATTGTATGCCTTCTCTCGGAATGGTAACAATCAATGCTTTATCTGCGGCAGACAGCGTTATTATCCCTGTTCAGGCTCAGTATTTACCGGCAAAAGGTATGACGCAGCTTGTTCAGACCATTTCACGAGTTAAGAAGCGTATCAATCCGGGCTTAAAGATTGACGGTATGCTTCTCACTTTGGTGGATAGCCGTACCAACCTCGCCAAAAGCACGGTAGAAGCTCTGAGAGAGAACTTCGGTAGTCAAATCAAGATGTATCGAACATATATCCCGATTGCCGTAAAAGCCGCAGAGACTTCTTCCAAAGGCAAGAGCATTTTTGCCTACGAACCGGGCAGCACGGTGTCAAAAGCGTACACCGAATTTACAAAGGAGGTGTTAGCCGATGGCAGGAAGAAAGAGCGACTTCACTCTCACGAAGCTCGATGACTTATTCTCGACGCAGGAACAGAGAGATGAAGAAAAACTTTCAAAAATCCGAGATATTCCCTTGACTGAGATTGACGATTTCCCCGACCACCCTTTTAAGGTGCGTGATGACGAGGATATGGCACAGCTCATTGAGAGTATTAAGGAACGAGGGGTAATCACTCCGGCGACGGTAAGGCAGAAAGAGGACGGCAGATACGAACTCATATCGGGACACAGACGAAAGCGAGCCTGTGAGCTTGCCGGGTTTGATACTCTCCGTTGTGAGGTCGTTGAACTGAACCGAGACGAAGCCACGATTTTAATGGTTGAGAGCAACTACCAAAGGTCGCAGATACTTCCCTCGGAAAAAGCCTATGCCTACAAAATGCGTTTGGAAGCATTGAGCAGACAAGGCAAAAGAACAGACCTAACTTCCGACCCAGTGGGTTGGAAGTCAAGCGGAAAAGAAACAGCACAACTAATTGGAGAGCAGTCGGGTGACAGTCAAACCCAAGTTCGCAGATATATTCGCCTTACAAACCTTGTTCCCGAACTTTTGGAATATGTTGACGAGGGGCGAATTAAAATGCGACCGGCGGTTGAACTGTCTTTTCTCGATGAGGACAGTCAGCGTGATGTGGTTGATGAAATCGACCTGAACGACGCAACCCCGTCCCACGACCAAACAATCCGTATGCGAAAGTTCTTTGAGGAGGGCAAGCTCACAACCGAAGCAATCCAAGCGATTATGTCGGAGGAAAAACCAAACCAAAGGGAGAAAATTGTTTTGAGGGGCGATAGGGTTCGACAGCTTATCCCGAAGAATATTCCCATAAGCCAAACAGAGGATTTTGTGTGCAAGGCATTGGAGCATTACAACAAGTTTCTGCGAAGCAGAGCCGACCGTGACAGCCGATAGCCTTCCCCCTTTCTCACACTCTAACCCCTATATATACCGGCTATTAACCTGCTGAAAAATATACTCTATCTCCCTTGAGTATATCTATCTCTAATAACATATAGCTGTCTATAAAAGGGTTCGCACATTTGGAGCAAAAGCAAAATGTCTGCTACGATAAAAAGTTCAGCCAATCGCACCTTTGATGTTTTGACCGGTTTTGATTACGATTAAGGCAGAAAGGAGCGATGGATATGAAAAACAGGCTGATACCTTGTGTTCTTGCCTGCCTGATGATTTTCCTCGTAGGTTGTAACGGTAACACAGCCAAAGAAGCTGCACAGGAGATTACGAAAACAGAGACTTCTTTTCCGGCTGGTAATACCGAAACAGATTCTCAGGAAGAAACGGCAGAAGAACCGGAAAGCACGACAGTTCAGGAAGAAACACCGATTACGGCAGAAGAAAGCCAATCAACCGCTGAAAGGCAGACGGTTGCGACTGTTCAGACAAAACCGGCGGAAGAAAAAACGGCTGATACTCCTGCAACCGAAAAGCCAAAGGCAGAGCCACCGAAGCAGACAACCACGCAGGCTGAACCCGAAAAACAAACGGAACAGCCAAAAGAACAGACAACTGCCGAACAAAAGCCGGTTGAAAAACCGACTGAAAAGCCGGCAGAACCGAAACCGACAGAGCCGCACAAGCAGACATTCGATGTCAGCCCTTATGTTAGTTACGCAAAAGAGTATGCGGTAAGCATAGGGCTTTCTCTTGACATCACGGCGACAGAATGTTGGGACAACCCCATATCCGCAAATCCTAACCGAAGCGGTATCAAGTCTGATATTGAAAGCAGACTGAACCGATACAAGAACAGCGAGGGTTTTACCGCTGTGTGGATATGGACAGAAAAGCTATCCGATACGGATTACAACATCTATATCGGCTACTGCTAAAACAAAATAATTTTAAGCGGACGCACTGAGTAAAATCGGTGCGTTTTTGCATTTCAAGGAGGAAAACGCAATGGTTAAAACAAAATTCAAGAAAGCCGTCTCGCTTATGTTGGCGGCGGTTATGAGCCTTACTGCTTTTACGGGCATTGGGGCAACGACAGCCTTTGCAGCCGTAGGAGAAAAAGCCGATGTGTACCTCGTCGATTATCCCCGAAGCGGAGATACCAATAACAACGGCGAATGGGGACACGGCAATCTCAACTATATGAACGGTTGGAAAGGCTTGTCCACAAAATATACAGGACTTCGTGCAATGGGTTCGTATTCGGGCAATATTGCCTACTGTATTGAACCGGGTACAGGTCAGCGGACTGGAGATACTCTCACCGAAAAGGACGAGAACTTCTTTAATAACATCAGCCCGAACGGAACGATTTCCGGCGATGACATTCGCCTGCTTATCGGTCGTATCTTGCAGTACGGCTACCGTGGAGGTATTTCGACAAGCTGGAAGTCGCAGAATGAAAGCGACGCAAACTGCATCGCACACGCTTATGCCACTCAGATTTTGATTTGGGAAACGATTGTCGGAGAAAGAGACGCAGGCTTTAATCACGTTTCTACCAGCGGATACAATGCCGTGCTTGAATGTGTAAGCACTGCACACCCACTCCGCAGTAAAATCTTGTCGTACTACAACAGTATGGTAACAAGTGTTCAGAATCACACCAAAGTGCCGAGCTTCTGCACAAGGTCAAGCGGTTCTGCAAAGGTAAACGAGCTTGAATGGAACGGAAGCAAGTATGTTGCTACTCTCACCGATACAAACGGTGTGCTTGGCAATTACAACTTCTCGGCAAACATTGACGGGGTTTCTTTCTCTGTCAGCGGAAACAAATTGACTGTTTCGATGGAGAAAGCTCCGAGCAAGGAATTTACCATCACAGCCGCAAAAAAGAACGGTGTCCGCAGAGGTGTTGTCGTATGGTCTGACGGTATCCATCAGAACGGAAACGGCATTCAGGATGTGGTCACTTATGCTCAGGAGGTCAGTGACCCTGTCAGCGGCTTTGTCAAAATGAAGGTAAGCTACGGCTCTTGTCAGATTGTAAAGACAAGTGAGGACGGAAAGGTTGACGGCATTCAGTTTACCATAAGCGGTAACGGTGTCAATCAGACTGTAACAACCGCAAACGGCGGTAAATTCCAACTGGATAACCTTATGCCCGGTGTTTACACGGTAACAGAACAGTCTATCGACAAATATGTTCCGCAGGAGGTTCACAGAGTAACTGTTGTTGCCGGTCAGGTGTCAAAGGTCAATTTCAATAATGTTCTCAAAAGAGGTAATCTTCAGGTCATCAAATCTTCTGAGGATAACTTGGTTGAGGGCGTTACCTTCCATCTTTACGGCACATCTCTTTCCGGTATTGCTGTCGATGAGTATGCCGTGACAGATAAGAACGGTGTTGCTTCTTTTGATGATGTGCTTATCAGCGGCACTACCCCATACACCATTGAGGAAGTGGATACCGCAATCCGTTATGTTGTGCCTGCAAATCAGACCGCACCGATTAACTGGAAAGAAGTAACCACAAGAAACTTCACGAACATTCTCAAAAAGTTCAGCGTAACCGTAACAAAGAGCGACCGAGAGGAAGGCACACCGCAGGGCGACGCTACCCTTGCCGGAGCAGTTTACGGTATCTATAAAGGCGAAACCCTTGTGGACAAGTATGTGACGGATAAGAACGGGCAGTTTACCACAAAGGAATATGTCTGTGATAATGACTGGACAATCCGTGAAATCACGCCGTCCGAGGGTTATCTGCTTGATACGACTGTTCACAAGGTCGGTGCTGAACCGCAGCTTTATACGGTGGAACACAATCAGACAGCAAATGATGTTACCGAACAGGTTATGAAAGGCAATATCGCCATTATCAAGCACACCGATGACGGCGAAACTCAGATTGAAACACCGGAAAACGGAGCAACCTTTGAAATCTATCTCAAATCTTCCGGCAGTTTTGACGCAGCAGAAGAAGATGAAAGAGATGTCATTGTCTGTGATGAAAACGGTTTCGGGCAGACAAAGGATATGCCTTACGGCGTATATACCGTTCATCAGACCTCCGGTTGGGAAGGTCGTGAGCTGATGAAGAACTTTGATGTGTTCATTGCTCAGGACGGACAGACCTACCGCTATCTTATCAACAACGCAAACTTTGAAAGCTATATCAAGGTTGTCAAGGTGGACGCAGAAAGCGGTAAAAACATTCCTTATGCCGGTGCAGGCTTCAAAATCTTTGACCCTGACGGCAATCAGGTAACAATGACCTTCACTTATCCTACTCCGACAACGATTGATACTTTCTACACCGACGCAAACGGACAGCTTGTGACACCGGAAAAACTGGAATACGGCAAGGGATATTCTCTTGTAGAAGTTCAGGCTCCTTACGGATATGTGCTTGACAGCACACCGGTGTACTTTGATGTGGCAGAGGAACATTCTTCCGATGAGGGTGGTATTACCGTGATTAAGGTCGATAAGCCTAATATGGCACAGAAAGGTACAGTCAGCATTGAAAAGACCGGCGAGGTGTTTTCAGGGGTAAATATCTCCGGCGTGGAAAACGCCGATGTGATTTATCAGCCTGTCTATGAAGTGAAAGGTCTTGCAGGTGCAGTTTATGAGATTAGCGCAGCAGAAGATATTATCACTCCCGACGGTACACTCCGTTATGCAAAGGGCGAGGTAGTAGATACTGTTACCACAGATGAAAACGGACTTGCCAAGAGTAAGGAGCTTTATCTCGGAAAATATACGGTGGTTGAAATTACTGCACCGGAGGGTATGGTCATCAACAAAGAAGCTCACGATGTTGAGCTGACTTATGCCGGTCAGGAAGTGTCTGTAACCGAAACCGCCACAAGCTTTGTAAACGACAGGCAGAAAGTAGCGGTAAGTCTTGAAAAGACTATTGAAAAGAACGACATCTTCAATATCGGCAACGGCGATGAAATGAAGAATATCAGCTTCGGACTTTTCGCCGCAGAAGAACTTGTTTCTGCAAGCGGTACTTCTATTCCGGCAGACGGACTGATTGAGATTATCTCACTTTCCGAGAACGGCAAGGCTGTTATCAAAACCGACCTTCCTTTCGGAAGCTACTATGTAAAGGAACTTGCCACCGATGAGCATTATATCCTTACCGACGCCAAGTATCCGTTCACTTTCAGCTATGCCGGTCAGGATACCGCAAATGTTGAGATTGCGGTCAATGACGGCAAGCCGATTGAAAACAAGCTCATTTACGGTTCTGTTTCCGGTAAGAAGATTACCGAAAACGGCGAAGCACTGGGAGGTGCTGTAATCGGTCTGTTTAAGGCTGATGAAACCGAATTTACAAAAGAAAATGCTTTGATGACTGCTACCTCCCAAAAAGACGGTAGCTTTTCTTTTGAGAAAGTACCGTATGGCAACTGGCTTGTAAGAGAAATCGAGCAGCCGGAGGGCTTCGTGCTTGATGAAACTTCTTATGAAGTTAAAATCTCCGAGGTCGCTCAGGTCATTGAGGTCGAAATCGTCAATGAGTATGTTCACGGCAATATCAAGTTGACTAAGGTCGATGAAGATTACCCGGACAACAAGCTGACAGGAGCGACCTTTGAGGTTTACAAAGATGTAAACGGCGACGGTAAACTGGATGACGCCGACGAGCTTATCGGAACTCTCTCCGAAACCTCTACCGGTATTTACGAGATGAAGGAACTTCTTTACGGAAAATACCTTGTAAGAGAAACCAAAGCACCGGATGGCTTTGAGCTTGATAAGGGTGTGTACTCTGTTTTCATTGAAAAAGATGAAACCACCTACGAGGTAGAAAACAAAGCCGGCGTCGGCTTTATTAACACAGCTATGAAAGGAAACCTGAAAATCGTTAAAACTTCCTCTGACGGTAAGGTTGAAGGCTTCACTTTCAGAGTTACAGGAGTAAACGGTTACGACCGAAGCTTCACGACCGATAAGAACGGCGAAATCATTATCGAGGGACTTCGTATCGGCGATTACACCATTTCCGAGGTTCAGGATAGTGTTTCTGCTTCCTATGTGCTTCCTGCGGATAAGATTGCAACCGTAAAGGTCGGTTCTACTACCGTTGTGGAAATGCACAATGAGCTGAGAGATACACCAAAGACCGGAGATAACAGCAATGTGGGCTTGTGGACGGCACTTGCGGGACTTTCTGCCCTCGGTATTGTCGGCACAGCCGTTGTTGCGTACAGAAAAAAGAAGAAGGAGGACAATGAGTAATGGACGCTAAAACAATCGTAGCAGTTGTATTAGTCGCCTTTATTATCGGCGGCTTTATCTTCTTGCAGATTAAGAACAGAAAGAAATAAGGAACGCTTGTGTGGGCGGAGTGAAAACTTCGCCCACCGTTCTTTTACGGAGGTGCATTATGAATAAGCAAAAGACGGTTGACAGCAAGGTGCTTGCAATACTCAGAGAATGCCCCGAAACGAGGTATGACGATATGCAGCTTATCCTTTGCTATTACAACCGATACAGCTATATGAGAGTCGGAGATTTACCGCTTGAGGATATAGTCAACAACTATAAAGGCTACGGCTTGCCGTGCTTTGAGACTATCCGCAGAGCAAGACAGAGAGTGCAATCCCTATTTCCCGAACTGTCAAGGCAGTGCAGTGGCTGCGACTGCGGAAACATCAGAATTGTGATTGAAGTAAGCTGAGGTGTGGATATGAACGAGGGAAAAAGAAAAATCGGTGAATACACTGTTCTTTGCTCGGTCAATGTGGGCGAAAAGGAAGTTATCTTGGCTTCCAATGAGCAAAGTACAAACGGCGATAAATTTATGTGCGGCTTTGCAGAGCGAAACGACCTGTTTGAACTGTGTTCGGAATGTATGGTAAGCGATGACTATATCGAAATCGTACACCTTTTCGGAAGCCGTGTGGCAAATGAAGCGGAGCTTTTCAAGGAACAGGTCGAAAAACTGGATATTCCAATCACACTCATAACAGAAGCCGACTGTATCCCCGACCACTATTCCAAAGACATCAACGGCAAAATCATAGCCATTGACCCCAAGGTATTAAAGCCTGAATTTCAGAGAGCCGACAGACAGCTCTACTATGTTACAGGTGGTTTCGGTGCGTCGGCAAACAGCCGTGGAAGTGCCGTGTTTTGTACCAATCTTCACACCGGCAAATCAACCCGATATGAAAGAATGGATGTTATGGGCGAACTAAAATTATGTCAAGCTTGACATAATTTTAGTTATGGTTTGTAAGTTTTTATGTAAAGAAAAAGATAAGAACCTCAATAA
>ERZ827498.78-NODE-78-length-125189-cov-26.746799_pt1 | contig 125189 bp, 102 predicted proteins | sample MGYA00519865_ERZ827498 | MGnify/ENA primary metagenome ERZ827498 (study PRJEB31778, sample SAMEA3449328) | human gut metagenome | biome: human gut; feature: human-associated habitat; material: faeces | place: United Kingdom | collected 2010/2012 ...
GTATTATGCAAAATTTTGTTTCGTAGGCGCGACTGGTTCGAGTCCTGTCACACTAAGGTACTTTTGAATTGTTCAGCAGGCATTAAATAAGGTAGAGCTTTTTAAGCCCGGTACCTTTGAATTTTTCGAGCATTGAAATGCCGTAAAACAGATGCCGTGCCTGAATCATCAGGCTTACAGCAAACACCTGAAGCGGCGCAAAAGGGGAAAGCAGCATTGAAACGGTTAAAAATTCCAAAGAGCCGCCGTAGATAACCGCGCTCATAACCATGGGGTAAACAAATACGAACCCCGAAACATTCATATATACGCCATAGGAAAAGCCCAAAAACAGAAAGCCCGCCAAAATAGGAATCGTTTTAGGGAACGCGGCTTTAAAAGCGCTTTTTAACATTATTGTCCTTTATTTTTAACGCACATCGGTTAAATTTTCACTGTACCAGCTTTTCTTATTTTTATACATATATTCGTCCGCTTTGGAAAGCAGCTCGCTCCACGAAAGGTTCGGGAAATCGCACGACAGCGCACAGCCGCAGGCAAAATGAATTTCGGGTATCTGCCCCGAGCTGTTATAGGCGGCAACTGCGCTGTTTACAGCCGAAATATATTCATCTGTTTTTTCACGGTCGGCGTTTCGCACAAACGCCGCAAATTCATCGCCGCCCCAGCGGCATAAAAGCTCCTTTGAGCCTATCTCCTTTTTAAGAATTGAAGAAAATTCAAATATCATTTTATCGCCGGCATTGTGACCCAGCGTATCGTTTGTGTGCTTAAGACCGTTAAGGTCAAACATTATCATAGCGGTTTGTTCTTCGGCAGAGAAGACGTCCCTAACCAGATCCTCCCAATACGCCTTATTGAAAAGTTTTGTTTTTGAATCAATATATGCTTTTTTATTTATGTTTAAAAGGCTTACAACAAGCTCGTATACCGAGTAAATTAAAAAAGCCACCATTGTAATTATTATACCCGAGGATGAGCCTTTAAGATAAAAAATTATTATATCCAAAATGCCGCCCGTCATAAGAAGTGCTGTAAAAATAACAGCCTCTAAGTCTCTTTTTCCGCCGATGTTGTAAAACACCGCCGAGGAAATTATAACGAGAATATCCACAATAAGCATTATATGGCAGACAATAAGAATTCGGCGCAGCTCAACAATTGAAAGGAACTGGCAAATAAGCGCGACGGCACAGATGACAGAGCTTGCAATTGCGGCAATATCAAGCACAATATAGCTCTTTTCCTTGTATTGCTTATCGGTATACAGCAATACGGGGGCTGCCAATGTAAAAAGCGCCGCCAGCGTTATGTACCCTACGGGCATAGTATAGTTTTTAAACATCAAGGCGGAAAAACGCGTATCGGTTATGCGCCATATACCGAGCAGCAGCGAAAAATTACCCAGGAAAAATATATTCCACACGGCGGTGCGTTTTCTTAATATAAGGTAAAGCTGAACTACAATAAGCAAAACGCCCATAACCATACAAAGCGCCGAAAGAATCAGCTGCGGCAGGTCGGCTTTAAGCTGTTTCATAAACAGCGCATACCTTGAGCCCAGCATAAAGCTGATTTTTCTGTTTTCAACGCTTTTAAATACGGGGGTTACGGTAACGGTAACCGCTTTGTCATTATCAAGCCGTGAAAGCGGTATAACCACCCAATAGCTTGTGGGAGATGCGCCTATGCGGTTGCTCTTTGCCGCGCTTGTGCTGTAAATCAGCGTATTGTCAAACCTTACGTCAACATAGCTGTGCCCGACGTAAAACATAAGGCTTGTATCTCCCGAGTTTACCTTGCTTGTTTTAAAGCGGTATTCCTTTTTTATTCCTATAGGTGCGTCGGGCGCGGAAATATCGGTTTTTGTGTAATCGGTTATTTCTTTAAATGTGGAATTTTCGCGCGGACTGAATACGTCGGTTTTTTCAAAACAAAGCATGTAAACACAAAACACGACAAATAAAACCGCAACAACGGCATACGCCGCAAACGCCGTTTTTTTAAGTTCAGGTCTTTGTTTCATAATAATCACCGCCGACTGAGTAAAATTAAAACATAGAAATCTGGTTGGTATCGGGCAATTCGTTCATAGCGCCTAAGTCCGCCAAATTCTGAATAATGGTTTTGGAAACGCCCGCCTCTATCTGGAAATCCTCGCGCGATATAAAGTCGCCCTTCTGCGCCGCCTCGTAAATAGAGTATGCCGCTTTTTCGCCCACGCCCGAAAGCGCGCCGAAGGGCAGGCGCATCCTTCCGTTTTCGGGCAGATATTTCATAGCGTGCGAGTGCTTAATATCAATCGGCAGAACCTCTATTCCGCGGGACATCATCTCGTTGAATATAAGCATATTATTGTAAACGTCAAGCTCTTTTTTGCTGGCTTCCTTGCCCTTTGCCTTAATATTCTGCAAATACTGCCTTACCGCCTGCTTACCCTGCATTATGGTGGGCACGTCCACATCCTCAGGGCGGGCGGTAAAGTAAGCGCAGTAAAATTCAAGCGGGCGGTGCACCTTGTACCAGGCAAGGCGCAGTGCCGAAATAACATAAGCCGCCGCGTGAGCTTTAGGGAACATATACTTTATTTTGTGGCAGCTTTCAATGTACCACTCGGGCACGCCGTGCGAGCGCATATCGTCCTCCATAGCGCTCCAGTCCTCTGCCGAAACCTTGCCCTTAGCCACAAGACCCTTACGCACGGTCTCGGTTATTTTAAAGGCTCTGCCCTCTTCAAGCCCTTTATGAATCAGGTACACCATTATGTTATCACGCGTTCCTATAACCTCGGAAATCGTGCAGGTGCCGTTATCAATAAGGTCCTTTGCGTTGCCGAGCCAAACGTCCGTACCGTGGGAAAGACCCGAAATCTGCAATAAATCGGAAAAGTTCTTAGGCTGGCAGTCGATAAGCATTTCGCGCACAAATTTTGTGCCGAACTCGGGCAGGCAGTAGGTGCCGGTTCTTGAATCTATTTCGTCAGGCTCAACGCCGAGCGCCTTGGTTGAGGTAAACAGGCTGTAAACCTCGGGGTCGCTCATCGAAACATCGTTTACGGGTATGCCGGTATACTCTTCAAGATATTTATATGTAGTAGGCACAACGTGACCCAATTCGTCAAGCTTTAATATTGTATCGTGAATTGAGTGGAAGTCGAAATGCGTGGTTATAATATCGGAATTAACGTCGTCCGCCGGGTGCTGTATAGGGCAGAAATCGTAAATTGTGTTGGTTTTGGGCACAATTATCATACCCGCCGGGTGCTGACCCGTGGTCTGCTTTATCTGCGCCTTTTCCACGAGGGATGCCAAACGGTTTAATTCCGCGTTGCTTAAGGTTATGCCCTTTTTCTCGGCATAAGCCTTTGCAAAGCCGTAAGCGGTCTTTTCGGCAACCGTTGAAATAGTGCCCGCCTTAAACACGTTTTCGCTGCCGAACAGCGTTTCGGTGTATTTCTGCACCGAGTTTTGAAATTCATCCGAAAAGTTAAGGTCTATATCGGGCACCTTATCGCCCTTAAAGCCCAAAAATGTTTCAAACGGAATATCGTGCCCGTTACGGTTAAGCTGAGCGCCGCATTTCGGGCACTTTTTTTCGGGCAGGTCAAAGCCCGAGCCTACCTCGCCCTTTAGGAAAAACTCGCTATACTGACACTCGGGGCAAACATAGTGCGGCGGCAGGGGGTTAACCTCGGAAATACCCGCCATGGTAGCGGCAAAGGAAGAACCTACCGAACCACGCGAGCCTACTAAATATCCGTTTTCCTCGCTGTATGCCACAAGCTTTTGCGCCGAAATATACATTATTGAAAACCCGTTGTTGATAATGGAGTTAAGCTCCTTTTCAAGGCGCTTTTCAACCACCTCGGGCAGATTTTCGCCGTAGGTTTTATGGGCGGTATCCCAGCAAATATCGTGCAGCAGCTCGTCCGACCCCTCAATTACAGGGGGATAGTTTCCGTCGGGCACAGGGATAACATCGCCGTCTACCATATCGGCAATTTTATTCGGGTTATCGATTACAAATTCGCGTGCGCGCTCACCGAAGTAATCAAAATCGGCAAGCATTTCATCGGTCGTTTTAAGGTACAGGGGCGCCTGATTGTCAAAATCTTCAAAGCCCTGCCCCGCCATAAGTATTTTGCGTATTATATCATCGCTCTTTTTAAGAAAATGCACGTCCCCCGTGGCTACAACCGGCTTGCCCAATTTATCCGCCAATTCAACAACCTTGCGGTTAAAGTTTTTTATAACCTCAAAATCGGTAACCTTTTTAAAGCGGTTGGGTATAACCGCTCCCGTTTTCTTATCCTTTTTATCGGGGTATGATGACTCGCGCACCATAAACGCGTTGTTGCCGAGGGGCTGAATTTCCAGGTAATCGTAATAATCGGCAATTCTTAAAAGCTCATCCTCGGGCTTTTCATCGATTATCGCACGGTACAGCTCGCCCTGCTCGCAGGCGCTGCCCAAAATAAGTCCCTCGCGCAGCTTATCAAGTTTACTGCGCATTGTGAGCGGCTTGCCGCGAAAATCGTGCAAATGCGCCTCGGACACTAATTTATAAAGGTTTTTAAGCCCCGTGAGATTTTTAACAAGTATAATCTGGTGGTAGCGGAATTTCGCCGTTTGCTTTGCGTTTAAATCCTTTACGTCGTTATTAACGTCATCCACAAAATAAGACTCAACGCCGTAAATAACCTTAAAATCGCCGCCCGATTTGCGTATTGCCTTAACCGCGCCCGCGGCAGCAGGGTACGCCTGAACAACGCCGTGGTCGGTAATGGCTATCGCCTTGTGACCCCATTCGTAGGCTTGCCTTACAATAGCGTCGGCAGAGGAAACCGCGTCCTTTGCGGACATATTGGTGTGGCAGTGCAGTTCAACGCGCTTTTCGCCCTCGTGTTCATCCTTTTCGGTGTATTTCTGCAAAAGCGCCATGGCGCGCGGCTTTACTACAAAATCCTTTTTGTAATTATCAAATTCATAAGAACCGTTTACAAGTATAAACGCGCCGTCCTTTAAGGGGGCAATATCGCCCATACGGTGAGTATCGATAAACAGTGACGCGTTAAGAGAGTTTGTGTGGTCGCTGAACGAGAAGTTGACTATTGTCATATCCGTTCCGCGCTTGGTTTTAATATCGCGGGTCTCAAGCCCGAAAACTTCGCCCCAGCAGGCAATTTCGGTATCGTCACCCGTAATGCTTATCATATCGCGGGTGTGGTTAGAAATACCGCCCCTGCCGTAAAACTGCTGCGGATTATCAAGGTAGACTATGCCGTTTTCGGGTCTGCCCTCTCGCTTTTCAAACTTAATTTCCTTTTTCGGCGCAGCGGGGCGCGCGGGCGCGCTCTGCCTAGGCTCGGCTGCCTGCCTTTCGGGTCTTCTGACAGGCTGTGCAGGCTCTGCGGGCGGCAGATCAATTTCCACCTTTTCAAGCTGACCGTCAAACGAAACGGTAATATCCCGCCCGAAACGGTCATTTATAATGCGCTTAAAGGCGTTTTCAAAGCCGCAGTCGGTTATGGTGTCATACCCGCCGTATTTAAGCGTAATATTAACATTGTTATTATTAAGATTAAATTCCGCGCCGTTGAAATAGCCGTTAAGCGCGGCGTTTTTGAGCCTTAATTCCGCCGTAATATCAGCACAGGCAGTGGGTATTAAGGCGTCCTCAGAAAAAACGCAGGAGATATGACATTCATTTAGCTTGAGTGCGTTTTTAAGCTGGTTTGCAAGCCCGTGCTGCTTTTCTGCAGGTATGTATTTTTCTGCCTTCAGTTCTGCATTTAAGGCGCGTTCGTCGGTATCAAGCGAGCATTTTTCTATAACGGTGCTGCCGAATATTTCTGAAATATCGGCTGACAGCCCTCTGTCGAATATTTGAGAAAATTTTGCCTTGCCCACTTTTTTACACTCCGTTTATAACTTTTCTATTTCCGCCAAAAGCTCGTCAAGCAGCGCGCTTTCCGGCACCTTTTTTATTATCTCGCCGTTTTTAAAAAGCACACCGCAGCCATCTCCCCCGGCAATGCCTATATCGGCTTCCCTTGCCTCGCCCGGACCGTTTACAACGCAGCCCATTATGGCAACGGTTATATTTTTTTCGCAGTTCTCAAGGCGTTTTTCTGCCTCGTCGGCAATTTTTATAAGGTCAATTTTCGTTCTGCCGCAGGTAGGGCAGGAAACGAATTTAACACCGCCTGTGCGCAGCCCCAGCGCCTTTAAAAGCCGCTTGCCCGTTTCAACCTCGCGCACGGGGTCGTCTGTCAATGAAACGCGAATTGTATCGCCTATTCCGCGCAGCAGCAGCCCGCCTATACCGGCGGCGGATTTTACCGTGCCGTTTGCCGCGGTGCCTGCCTCGGTTACGCCCAAATGCAGCGGATAGCGGCATTTTTCCGCCGCTAAAACATATGCGTTATACATTGTGGCAACGTTTGAGCTTTTAAGGGAAAGCACAATATCGTCAAAATCAAATTTTTCAAGCAATGATATATGGTAAAGCCCGCTTTCTACCATAGCATCGGGTGTGGGCGAGCCGTATTTTGCCAAAATATTTTTTTCAAGCGAGCCTGAATTTACCCCTATTCTTATAGGTACGCCCGCCGCCTTGCAGGCGTTTGCAACGGCTTTTACTCTATCGTCCGCACCTATATTGCCGGGATTTATTCGTATTTTATCCGCTCCCGCCGCCACGCTTTCAAGCGCCAGCCTGTAATCAAAATGAATATCGGCTACAACCGGTATTGATATATTGCTCTTAAGCGCCGCCAGCGTTTTAACGCTCTCTTTATCGGGCACGGATATGCGTATAATATCGCACCCCGCCTTTTCAAGCGCTTTTGCCTGCTCTACATTGCCAGCTATATCGTGCGCGGGTATATTAAGCATTGACTGCACCGTAACAGGCGCGCCGCCGCCGATTGCTACCCCGCCTGTAAATACCTTTTTTGTCTTATATTCCTGCATTTAAAGTCACCCTGCAATCAGCGTCCAAATGTCCTTTGCGGTTATAAGCAGCATAAAGCCTATAAGCAGCGCAAAGCCCACGGCGTGAACTATCGCCTCGTACTTTTGCGGCACGGGCTTTCTGAAAATCATTTCTATTAAAATAAACAGCAGCCTGCCGCCGTCAAGCGCGGGTATTGGCAATAAATTGAATATACCCAGATTTATTGTTATAAGCGCCATAATAGGCAGCAGATTTTCAAGGCTTTGCTTTGCGGCAGAGCCTATCGCCGCGGTAACGCCCACAGGCCCCGAAACCGCGCTTATTCCGTATTTTCCGCTTATCAGATCTATAAGCGACCGCCACACAACAGCACAGTATGATGCGGCTGTGGCAAAGGTCTGCTTGATATATGAGCCTAAGGTTTTTCTTATGCCATAAACATAAAAATCCACATTTAAATAGCTTATTCCGTTTTCTTCGGAAGAATCAAACTTAACGTCTTTAAGCTCAACCTTTTCACCGTCGCGCTTTACGGTCATATCAACTTTACCGCCCTTGACATTTGTAAAGGCGTAGCTTAAATCATAGGTGGAGAAAATTTTTCTGCCGTCCACCTCAATTATTTTATCGTCTGCTTTCAGCCCCGATTGCTCACTTACCGCGTTTTCCTTAAACTCCGCCACAACGGTGGAATTAAACGCCTTTTGCGGGGCTAAAGTTACGGCTACGATTATAAGCCCTAAAATCAGGTTAAAGGTGGCACCCATTGCCACTATAATAAAGCGCCGCCACGGTTTTTTATTGCAAAAAGCGCGCTCGTCGCCGCTGTCCTCGTCCTCGCCCTCCATGGCGCAGTAGCCGCCTAAGGGGACAAGGTTTACCGAGTATTTTGTCTCCTTACCCTGCTTTGAGAAAAGCTTGGGACCGAAGCCCACGGCAAATTCGTTGACGCGAACACCCAAAAGCTTTGCGGCAATAAAATGCCCGAACTCATGAATCACAATTAAGATCAAAAACAGAGCTATAGCCACAAGATACGGCCACACATTGCTCCAAACATTAAGTAAAGCCGAAATAATAACCACCCGATTCTAAAAAATACTTTCCCTTACAAGTTTTCTTGCCGCTTTATCCGTCTCAAAAATATCCTCAACCGTATAATCCCTTTTATTTTTAACCTCCGCAAGCGCCTTTTCGACCAAATCGGCTATCTGCAAAAACTTGATTTTGCCCTGCAAAAACAGCGCGACCGCTTCTTCATTTGCTCCGTTTACCGCGGTTGGCGCCAGCCCGCCCTTGTTTATTGCTTCAATGCAAATCGGCAGGCATTTAAATGTTTCGGTGTCGGGCTTTTCAAAGGTAAGCGTGCCGATATCCGTAAGGCTTAAGTGCTCAAACGCATTGTCTGCGCGGTTGGGATAGGTCAGCGCATACTGTATCGGCAGGCGCATATCGGGTGTGCCCAATTGCGCTATGACCGCACCATCGCACAGTTCAACCGCCGAATGCAAAATACTCTGCCTGTGCACCAAAACCTCAATTTTATCCGCCGTAACACCGAATAAATGCACCGCCTCTATAACCTCAAGCCCCTTATTCATGAGGCTTGCGGAGTCAACGGTTATTTTAGCGCCCATCGACCAGTTTGGGTGATTAAGCGCGTCCTTAACCGTTACGCTTTCAAGATCTTTTCGTTTCTTGCCGTAAAACGGCCCGCCCGAGGCTGTAAGCAATATTTTTTTCAGTGAATTTTCGGGTGCACCCTGAAGCGACTGAAAAATTGCGGAATGCTCGCTGTCCACCGGCAAAAGCCTTACGCCGGTTTCTTTAAGCCTGCGGTTTACAATTTCTCCGCCGGTCACAAGAGTTTCCTTATTTGCAAGGGCAACGGTAGTGCCCTTGTTTATCGCCGCCAGCGTGGGTCTCAGCCCCGCAATACCCACAACCGAATTAAGCACGGTATCGCAATCGCTCTCTGCCGCGGCTATAACGCCCGCTTCGCCCGAACACACCTTAATATCCGTATCGGCAAGCTTTATTTTAAGCTCGGCTGCGGCGTCCTTATCGAACATTGCAACAAATTGCGGCTTAAACCTTCTTGCCTGCGCTTCGGCAAGTCTTACATTCCTGCCCGCCGCCAGCGCCGTTATCTGCCAATTGGTTTTTTCGGCGACCTCAAGCGCCTGCGTACCGATAGAGCCAGTAGAGCCTAAAACCGTAAGTCTTTTCATTATATTACCCCTAAAGCTATAAACAAATACAAAAGCGGGGCGGTCATAATTATGCTGTCAAACCTGTCAAGTATTCCGCCGTGACCGGGTATTAAATTTCCGTAATCCTTAATTCCCGCAGCACGCTTTATGGCAGAGGCGAAAAGGTCGCCTATCATGCCCAAAATGCAGAACGGAACGGTTAAAAGCACCGCGTTTGCAAGATTTTTTTCAAACGAGAATGAAAAGCCCAAAATATATGTCACAATAACGCTTGAAACTATTCCGCCTATTGCTCCCTCAACCGTTTTATGCGGGCTTATATTCGGGCAAAGCTTATGCCTGCCCAGCGTGCTGCCCACAAAATACGCGCCTGCATCGCATACGCTTGAAAAGTTAAGCAGCATAAACAGGTAATAAAGCCCGTGCTCGTGGTTTATAACAACGCCGAGCGAACTGAACGCAAAGGCGATAGGTATCGGCATACCGCAAAGAAAGGCAATATGCGAAAGCTCAAAGGTCTTGTGATTCTTAAGCGTCACCGCAGCGGAATATATAAAATAAATAACGCTTAACGCCAGTGTGAATGTAAGCTTTATATACGCCCTGTGCGTGCCGTCAAATGCCTGCTGCAGCCTGGCGCCCGTGCTCCCGTCTATTGCGAACACCATAAGCACCACATAGGTGCAGGCGCCGATTATTGCCGCCTTTGACTCAATTTTCGCGGCGTTATGCAAAAGCTCGTAAATTCCAACCGCGGCAATAAACGCAATGCAGGCGGTTATAAACAGCGGGTTTACCGTCATACCTAAGGTTATAACCGCCGCCGCTATAATTATCATAACCGCGCCTGAAATAATTCGGGTCTTCATAAATTTCTACGCTCCTTTTACACACCGCCGAATCGGCGGTTACGGTGATTAAAGTCCTCTATCGCTTTTTCAAGCTGCTTCGGGGTAAAATCGGGCCACAGAACATCCGAAAACCAGTATTCCGCATAAGCCGATTGCCACAAAAGGTAATTTGAGGTTCTGTATTCCCCGCTCGGTCTTATAATAAAATCAGGGTCGGGCATACCTGCGGTGTATAAATTATCCGATATAAGCTGCTCTGTAATTTCGCTTTCGTGTATTCCGGCGGCAATAATTTTTTTAACCGCGTGTACTATTTCATCCCGTCCGCCGTAATTTATGGCAATATTGAGGTTTAAGCCTGTTGCGTCCTTTGAGCCGTCCTCATTTTTAAGCATCAGCGCCTTAATATCGTCCGCAAGGGGTGTTCGGTCACCCAAAAAGCGCACCTTTATGTTCTCATCCTTAAAATTCTCCGCGTCCTTCAAATAGTCGCGCAAAAGGTTCATAATGCCGTCTACTTCCTCTTTGGGGCGCTTCCAGTTCTCGGTTGAAAAAGCGTAAACGGTTAAGTATTCAAGCCCTATTTTATTGCAGTAGCGCGCTATTGTTTTAAAGGTTTTAGCGCCCGCAACATGACCTGCCGAGCGCGGCAGACCGCGCTTTTTAGCCCACCTGCCGTTGCCGTCCATAACAATTGCGATATGGCGCGGCAGTGTGCGCGCGGTATTTTCTTTTTTGCCGAACAGACCCAATTTTCCACCTGCTTTAAAAGCGGGCATTAAAATATGCCCGCAAAAGTATTATATTTCCATTATTTCCTTTTCTTTAAGAACCGCCAAATCGTCAATTTCCTTGCAGAATTTATCGGTTAAATTCTGAATTTTCTTCTCGCCGTCGGCAACATCGTCCTCGGTTATGGTGTTCGCCTTTTTAAGCGCCTTCAGCTTTTCAATTGCGTCGCGGCGGGTATTGCGTATCGCAACCTTGTTTTCCTCAGCCGCTTTGCGCACCTCTTTTACAATATCCTTTCTTCTCTCCTCTGTGAGCGGCGGGAAGGAAAGGCGGATAACCCTGCCGTCGTTCTGCGGGTTTATGCCGATATCCGATGTCAAAATAGCCTTTTCAATATCCTTTAGGGTGGTGGCGTCCCACGGCTGAATCATTAAAATGCGCGGCTCGGGAACGGATACCGCCGCCATTTGCTGTATCGGCGTCGGGCAGCCGTAATAATCCACCGTAATGCGGTCAAGCACCGAGACGTTCGCTCTGCCCGCTCTTATTGACTTATAGTCCCTTTCAAGCACGGCAACGGTTTTATTCATTTTTTCCTCGGTATTTTTAAGTAACTCTTTCATAAACAAAATCTCCTTACTACTATATTATTTAACAATTGTTCCGATATGCTCGCCGGTTATCGCTTTTACAATATTATGCGGGTCGTTAAGGTTGAAAACGAGTATTTCAATGCTGTTGTCCATACAAAGCGAGGCGGCGGTGCTGTCCATAACATGGAGACCGTCCTTTAAGACATCTATGTGAGACAGAGTATCATACTTTTTCGCTTCGGGGTTCTGCTTGGGGTCGCTGTCATAAACGCCGTCGACATTGGTCGCCTTGAATATAACATCCGCCCCTATTTCGGCGGCGCGCAAAGCCGCAGCGGTATCGGTTGAGAAGAACGGGTTGCCCGTGCCGCAGCCGAAAATAACGACTCTGCCCTTTTCAAGGTGTCTTACAGCCTTGTTTCTTATATAAGGCTCGGCTATCTGCCGCATTTCAATGGCGGTTTGAACTCGTGCGGTAACACCTAACTGCTCAAGCGCGTCGGCAAGCGCCAGCGCATTGATAGAGGTTGCAAGCATGCCCATATGGTCGGCTCGGGTTCTGTCCATTTTGCCGCTTGAGCGCCCGCGCCAGAAGTTTCCGCCGCCCACAACAATGGCGACCTCAACCCCCATATCCACGCATTCCTTAACGCTTGCGCACACCTCAAGCACCTTATCAAAATCAATTCCAACGCCCTTTTCGCCGGCAAGCACCTCGCCGCTGAGCTTTAAAAGTATCCGTTTATAAACAGGTTTCATATTATATTATCTCCGTTCCGCCGTACGGCAATATATTATCAAATTTATTTTACAATAACCGCCCCGTAAAGTCAATTGCCAATATGCAAATTTTAAGAAGTTGCGCGCTTTGATTTTACATATCGCAATTAAACTCTATTTCTTCTTCCTCTGCCGCCTCTTTAAAGGTTTCGATTATTTTCAAAACATTTTCCTTTAAATTTTCTGCCGCCTTGGTTTCAGGCTTAAATATCACAGTTATACTGACAGGCGTTTCTATAAAACCTGTCAGCATATCCCATAAAGCGCTTAAATTGTTGCCGTACCATTCGGGTAAATCTAATTTTTCTCTTATTTCCTTATGCAGATCCATAGGATATTTACATAAGGAAAAATTAATAATAACACTTTTCATATTTTCTCCTAACTAATTTCATTGAATGTAAAATAATGGTCATAAGTAACAAACACTAATCCGTCATTTGAATAAATGATTCTTGAGCTGTTTCGCATGCCACCCGTATAATTTATATCAGCTTCATACCATATTCTACCATTAGAATGAGGTAATTTCCCATCCTTATTTTTATAAATATCCCCTCCTATAACGCCTTCATTTGTTACCTGACGCAAATTCATTGATGCTGGTTTCCAGCCAAGCTTTTTTGTCTCCTTTTTGGTAAAATACCAGTTCGGGAGTCCTTTTCCCTGTTTGAGTAAATTATCTATTCCCTGTTTTCCCTCATAAGTAGCAGTCCCTTTTTTAACTGATTTAGACCATGTAACAAAGCAAGCGCAATTTTCATGCAATCTTGGAAATCTGGGCGGTGCTTCTTCAGGCAAATATAGTTTACCATGTAAATCAAAACAAGGTTTACATGTTGATGGCGAAAGCATGCAAATCCAAACCTTGTATTTCTTATCCTCATAAAACACAGGGTAATATTTTATTCCCTTAATGCCCGCAATAATTATATCACCTAATAAACTCACCTTATCACCTCCTTTTTGAAAATATAATTTCAAAAAGAAAGACGACATTCACCGGCATAATTATAACGCTTATTCGGTCAAAAAACAATTAAATATTTCTGTGTTGAATTTTAAAGAATAGTATACAAGCAGGCATACATATTCTTTATTAGAAAACAAAAGGGAGACCGTTAAAATGAGATTTCTTATAATAACCAAAAAACAGCTTATGCTCGGCATATGCGCGCTTATTGCGGTAATCGCCGTTGTTATAGGCTCTGCAGCCGCATTTGCCGGGAACGACCGAAAGCTGCCTATTTACTGCGTGGAAACCGAGAAAAAGCAGATCGCAATTTCATTTGATGCAGCCTGGGGCAACGACGACACCCAAACGCTTATAGATATTTTAAAGGAATACAATGTGCCGGCGACATTTTTTGTAGTCGGATCATGGGTGGATAAATATCCCGAGTCCGTCAAGGCGCTTTCCGACGCGGGGCATCAGGTGCAGAATCATTCAAACACCCACCCGCATATGCCGCAATTATCTAAGCACCAAATGCGCGATGAGCTTGAGAGCTGCAACAGTAAGATCAAAGCGATCACAGGCGTTTGCCCCACGCTTCTGCGCCCGCCCTACGGCGATTATGACAATGCGCTTATAGAAACGGTTGACAGCCTCGGCATGTCAACTATCCAATGGTCGGTTGACAGCCTTGACTGGAAGGAAAGCGCCACCCCCGACAGCATTTTTAAAAGAGTCACAGGCAAGGTAACAAACGGCAGCATAGTGCTTTTCCATAACGATGCCGACCACACCCCCGAAGCGCTGCCCGGAATACTTAAATGTCTAAAGGAGCAGGGCTATGAATTTGTATTTATAAGCGACCTTATTTTAAAGGATAACTACACAATAGACCACACCGGCAAGCAGTGCCCCGCCGCCGCAGAATAAGCAAAGCATTTATACTCCGATTCCACGGCAGCCGTGACTTCCATTGCTTTATAACCTAAAAACAGCCTGTCGCTATCCGAAAACCGATAGCGGCAGGCTGCTTTTATATATAATAATTATTATGCTGTAAAGCTTTGCAAATCATAAGCTTCCGGTGTTTATGGTGACTCCACACGATGTGGGGAGATGTCAACACAGCCGACAGATGGGACCGCCGCCGTCAGCGGCCGCGGAACTTGAAAAAAAGCAAAATAAACTTGACAAAATAATTGCCGATTTTATTGACAGCGAGGAAAGCAACGAAGTGTTAAAAAAAGCAATGAAAAGTATCATTGAGAAATTACAAACCGAAATAGATGAGTTGGAATATAAATACCGCATAGCATTAAAATCTTCCTCAACATTAGATGTCTTAAACGGTATCAGTTGGCAAACACAATGTTTCTTTCAAACGAAGAATTTGGTATTTTGATTAGAAAAATCATAATAGATGATGATGATATTTTTTCACGGTTTGAAACATTAAATTCAATGACAAAAGAAACCTATTTGAAAAAAGAAAAAGAATGGCTGAAAGATTTTGAAAACACCGTAAATAAAAACCCTTTAATTCTTCAACCGTACAACACTATTTACGGACAGCTATTGAAAAGCAAGGAAGCATATTACCGCTACGGGAAAGGCAAAGAAGAAACGAAAACGGATAATCAACGATATACCGTTTCTTTGAAAATTCTGAAAACGGCTGAGATAGACAACGAAAACGGCATAATTTATTTTGAGCCGGTTGAAAGTCCTATCGGGGAAACGGTTGAGCATTTAATTTATGATAATGAACAATTTGCCGATATTGGTTTTTATGTCGGTGATAACAAAGCCCACGATTTTGTTGTGGACTTTAACACGGGCAAATTGATTGATTATGTATAAATTAAAAAAGCCTCGCAGAGCACGTTGGGTTGCGCAGCAACCCAACGTGCTACAACTTTTTTCAAAAACTTTTCAAAACTGTCATACTGATACCGAAAAGGAGTAAAGGAAACCACCTTTTTATCTTCCTTTATTCTCTGTAATATTATTATCTTCTTTTGTTATTTCATCACTACTTTTGTCATCGGTAATTTCTAATTTGATTTTTTCCAACAATTCATCCCACTGTTTATCAGTAAAGTAAATCAGCGCCATCAGTTGATTTCTATTCCATAATTCAATATTATTTGCTTCTGCTAATGCGATAGCACTATCAGTAAAATAGTTATTAGTCATTACAATTCCTATTTGGCATCCGTAATAATTTTTACCTGCCACAACTTCTTGAACCGGACCGTTTCCCAATTTGTGCGAATAGCGTTTACACTGTATGGCATATTTATGACCACCATACCACCCTATTATATCAACGCCTTGGTCCCCGCTGCCTTTTGTTATACCAACATTGGTAAAGCCGAAGCCGATTAAAAGATTTGCACAGTATCTTTCAAAATCTTGTCCGCTCATTTCATCTAAATTATACCTGATATTTACATCATATATATCTCTGTATTTCTCCGTAAAGTTAATTATTGCTTCCAACTTTTTTACAATTATTTCAGAGAGTTTTTTATTACCCTCATCAAATTTATTATTGTAAGTAATAATTGTGCTTTTCAGTTCTTGGGAATTTTTATAGATTTTCAAGGCGAAATTTATTTGTTTGGTCCTAATATCATCAACAATTAATTTATAATTATTGAGCAATACATTTTTGATATATTTATCTCTATTTTGTATTATATCTTTTTTAAAAGATAGCAGAGAATATTTATCTTTTCCAAAAGGTAAAAAGTATTTAGAATCTTTAATTTTCTTTACAATAATATCATATCTATGAATAAACAATAACAAATTATTATCATTTTTAAGATAAAACAGAAGGTTTTTTATCTCTGATATTAGCATTTTCCGATTTTTTGAAATAACCACATAACACAAACTCAGCATAAAAAATATTGCACCAATCAGAATAAATGTCAATACAAATAAATTGTTTATTTGTATTGGGTAATTGCTGTTTTCCACATTATACCCCCTTATGTATAAAACACCCTTTCGGGTGCTTGACAAATTTAAAAGATATGATATAATAAAAGTGAAATAAGGCGAACCCATTGATAAACGGTTAGCCTACTGTTTTAACGAATAACCGCAAAACTTTGGTAGGGTTGGGCGGTTATTTTTTTATGCTTAATATGTAGCCAGTGGCTACAATCAGAATTAAAATTATTGAATAATAATATTCCATAGCATCACCCCCTAACTCAATGTCAAGGGGCAAATGCCCCTTGAAAATCAAAGGGCTAACCGCCTACCTTTATATAGGCTCACCTTATTCCGTTTGTTATTATAACATATTACGACAACATTCTCAACAATGAAAAAATTAAACTTTTTGTAAAAAGCACTTTACTTTTGTATATAATGTTGACAGCCTTGACTGGAAGGAAAGCGCCACCCCCGACAGCATTTTTAAAAGAGTCACAGGCAAGGTAACAAACGGCAGCATAGTGCTTTTCCATAACGATGCCGACCACACCCCCGAAGCGCTGCCCGGAATACTTAAATGTCTAAAGGAGCAGGGCTATGAATTTGTATTTATAAGCGACCTTATTTTAAAGGATAACTACACAATAGACCACACCGGCAAGCAGTGCCCCGCCGCCGCAGAATAAGCAAAGCATTTATACTCCGATTCCACGGCAGCCGTGACTTCCATTGCTTTATAACCTAAAAACAGCCTGTCGCTATCCGAAAACCGATAGCGGCAGGCTGCTGTCATATTAATGCGAAACTAAAGCTTATTTATAAATTAAAGATTAGATAGATAATACATTAATTCTCTTCCGCTCAGCCGAAAAAGCCCTTTTGCGGTTTGGTAATGTACCGATCGGAATCGGTGTTTACAAGTATTGTCTCCTGCCCTATAACTTCAATTTCCGACCACGGAATTATTATATCCTCCTCATGCCCGAAAAGCCCCAAGGCGCGCGGTCTGCCCGGTATTACAAGCGCGCTTAAAGAGCCGTCTACCGTGTTGAACTCCACATCGTAAACATAGCCTAAAACACAACCGTTTTTAACGCAGACCACCTGTTTGTTGCGAAGATCCGCAATTTTGCAATTCATATACTCTCACTCCCTGTTTTGAGTATATGAGCAAGTCTTTAAAATTAGTCTTCAAAAACGTTTTCGGGTTCTTCTGCGTCTTCTTCCCCGTCCTCGGCTTTTTTGGGTTTCTTTTCCTCAACCTCTATCCCTAAATCGCGGCGTTTATCCAAATCCTCGTCCGGGTGGTCACGGTAATACGGGTCAATTATGCACTTCTTGATTGATGGGAATGTGCAGAACTGAACCAACAAAAACCTGAATGACGGGAACAAAAGAACGTAAAGCAATACTTCAAATGTAATAACCATAATAGCATAAGAAGATAACAATAAAAGTATTCCCACATTCGCGGCGTAAACCAGCAGAATTGAGAAAAAGCAGACTAAATTCATTTTCATATTTATAAAAACAAATTTAAAGCTGTTTCGGTATATCTGCTTTAACGAAAATTTAAAGGTGATTATAAGCGTCCATACAAAATAGTCCATCACCGTAAATATAAAGAGCATACAAAGCGATATTCCGAGACCTATTGTTGACATTATGCCCTTGCTGCCGAAATAGAAGAAATAAATGTCAAACCCGAGAATTATATAAATCACGAGCTTTATTATACCCGCCGGCAATGCCTGTTTCCAGTTTTTCTTAACCGTATCCCACAAGTCGCTCACGCCGAACGAATGCTTATCCCGCGCGATATTGCGCGTTACATTGGTAAGCCCGGCAGACGCCAGCCCGTTTGTTAAAACCGGGAGTGATATAAGCCCGTAAACCAGATTTATTACTATGAATTTCCAGAAATTGCGGAAAAAGGTTTCAAAAAATACTATAAAGCCCTTTTTCTTGGGCGAGTTTTTTGAAATTCCCGGTCCTTCCTTTTCATAATTGAATAAGCCGAAAAAGCCTGCCATTTAATTTTCCCCTATCTTATTTTTTCTTGTAGATAAGCTTTTCTCCCACGGAGAAATTCTTATAGCCCAAAATGTACGAAACGCAGCTTACCGCCGGTATTACAAGCGGCAGTAAAAGCAAAAGTATAAGCCTTATAACCGAAAGTTCGGAAACATAAACTGCGCTGCCGCAGATTACCTGTGTGAGCGAATAAAACGCCGCGTTTAAAAATTTAAGCAGCACCACCGGGAATTTAGGCGCAGCGCCTGCCTTTGCAATAATCACAAAGAGCAAAAACAAGTATTCCGGAGCAACCGCTATAAGCCCGATTTTAAGACCTTTCAGCTTATCCTCCGCCTTATGCTTGAATTTCACAAGGTTGCTGTCGGTCGTGCCGATATGCCAGATGTTCGGGTAAATGAATGAGAAAAGTATTAAAATACAGAATATCTGCGATACCGTGAGGAACGCCGCCGTTCCGCCCCTGGTCATTTCCGAGCGAATCTTGGATTCACTTACGGTGAATCCCCTGCCCTCGTATTCCGCTTTTTTTGTGTCCTCGCCGTCGGCGTAATAATGTGTATAAAGCTCCTGCGGCTCGCTCGAATCACTCGAAGTACCGTAAGCCTTATATCCCACATTTTTGGTAAATGCCGCCGTTGACAGCACGCTGAACGACATAACAACAAAAAAGCACATAATGTTAACGACTATAAGCTTTAAAAAAAGCTTTGCGCCGGTTTTAAAATTTTCCTTCATTTCAGCACCTCATTTTAGTTAATATCTATTATAAGCTAAAAAAAAAATAAATGCAAGAGGACAAACCGTCTTCCCGCATTTTTAATAGTTTATTTACAAAATTATGGCTAAAACCACCGCGCCTATAATTACCGTTAAAACGGCGGCTGTTAAAAGGTGTATCTGCCTTTTGCGCTTTATCCTGTTTCTGACCGTCTTCGGTCGGCAACTGTCGTCATAGTGAAACGAAAAGCTGCTCGCCGCCTTTTTAAGCTGCTTTGCGCTTAATGTGCCATACTCCGGTGTGACATAAAACACAATTTTTTCAAAGAGCTTACTGCCCGTATTATTTACGACAATTACCGTCTTGCTTACACCTTTTACCATATTTTCGCCCCTTATTTCAAGCTGTAAATATTGTGGACGGAAATATGGGAAAATATTCAAATCACCGCTTTTTTTCTATTGTTATTCATTGTGAAGACGGTATGACAGCGTCATAAGACTGTCGCCGAAATGTACATTTTCCACCTTGATTTCGGGATATTTGAGTGCCAGATCATAATGGCTGAAATTCCAAAAGCCCTTTATGCCGAGCCTTACAAGCTGATCTGAAATCTGAACAGCCGCCTTTTTCGGTATGCACAGAAACGCCGCCTCAGGCAGATTTTCGCGGCAGAATTCATCAAGTGTGGTTATATTGCGGACGGGCAGGTTCTTTATCATCTGCCCGATAAGCGACTCCTTGCAGTCAAACAGACCTATGAGCCTGAAGCCCTTTGTTTCAAAGCCGATATGCATGGTTATTGCCTTTCCGAGATTGCCGACACCTATAAGAATCGCGTTTTTAGGCGCGTCAATGCCGAGTATTCGCGCTATTTCGGACTGTAAAAGCTCGATGTTATAGCCGTAGCCCTGCTGACCGAAGCCACCGAAGCAATTCAGATCCTGCCGTATCTGGCTTGCGGTAAGCCCCATCCTTTCGGAAAGCTCACGCGAGGATATGCGGGTCATGCCCGAAGCTTTAAGCTCGCCTAAAAAACGGTAATAGCGCGGAAGCCGTTTTATTACCGAATCGGAAATATTGCTGCTCATTTCGGTTCCCCCCTTCAGGATTATTACAATACATATAATAATGCTTTGTGAAAAAAATGTCAAGTAACTTGAAAAAAAGGTTCGAGTCCTGTCACACTACGGCTGTGTCCGCAAGATATTCATATCCGCCTGAAGCTTTTTTGTAATAGGTTCTCTCAAATTCAACCTGACCGTAAGAAAACAATATGCTTTTTCTGTCTCGTAAAGCTTTTCACTTTCTTTGAATATTTCTCTGATTTTTTTGATGAAATCTCCCGTTATCTGTGTTATACTCTTGTACCGTTTTTTCCTACATTTATTTTACACTAAGCATAGGATATCAAACGGCAAATGTCAGATTAAATACCTCTGTTGTTTGCACAAAAGGCTCCTCCCATCTGCTTATCGGCACAAAAGAAGGAAGCCACAATGTTCTTTCCCGCACTGCAGGGAGTCTGTAACAACAACCGTCGTAAGATTAGGCAGGACACTACGATTGCAGTTTTTTAAGCTCGTAAAATCTTCCCTTCTTCGCCATAAGCTCCTCGTATGTACCGTATTCAACGCACCTTCCGCCGTCCATAACGGCAATTTTATCTGCATTTTTTATAGTAGATAGGCGGTGTGCTACAATAAATGTGGTTCTGTCGGCGGTAAGATTTTCTATAGCCGTTTGAATTTCCTTTTCGGTTACGGAATCAAGCGCGCTTGTAGCCTCATCAAAAATTATAACGCGCGGATTTCTTATTATTGCGCGGGCAATGGAAATCCGCTGCCGCTGACCGCCCGAAAGTTTAGCGCCGTGCTCGCCTACCGTGGTGTTTATTCCGTCGGGCAGCTTTTCAATAACGCTTTCAAGCCGTGCCGCTTTTACGGCGTAATCCAGCATTTCCGCAGTAACATTTTTTCTGCCGTAGGTTATGTTTTCCTTTATTGTGCCCGAAAAAAGTATGGAGTTTTGCGGCACTACGGATATGAATTTTCTGTAAGAGCGCATATTTATTTTATCCGCATCAATTCCGTCTATTTTAAAGCTGCCGCTGTCTATTTGGTTAAAGCCTATAACGAGATTGAGCACCGTTGATTTACCCGAGCCGGATTCTCCCACAAGCGCCACAGTCTCGCCGGGGCTTACCGTAAACGAAAAGCCGTTTAATACAGGCGTGCGGTCGTCGTATTTAAAGCAGACATCCTTAAACTCATAGCCGCCCTCAAGGTTTTTCATCTTTATTTTTCGGTCGTTATTCTCAATATCGTGCGAATTGAGTATCTCGCCTATTGAGTTTATTGCCTCTGCACCCTTTGAAATAATGGGCAACAGCCCCATTATGCCTGAAACCTGCCCGATAAGCGCGCCGAAATAGCCTTGATAGAGAGACACGTCGCCTATTGTTATTTGCCCTCTGAACGCCAGAAAGCCCGTAAAGAAAAGGCATATCATTTGAAACAGTGAGAACATAACCCAGTTTACCGAGCCGAACACGGCGTATATCTTATCCATTTTGTAGCCGCTTTCGGCTATATCGGTAACACTGGCGGTGAGCTTTTTAATCTCGTTTTTTTCAAGCGCGTGCGCCCGCGTTACGGGAATAAGCTCTTCCATATCAAGCACATCCGACGCAGTGCTCTCCATTTTCTTGCGGAAATCGTGGCTTTGCGCCCGCATTTTCTTTTTAAAGATATTGCTCAAAAATACCGCAAAAGGCACGCAGACCAAAAACATAAGAAAAACATATATATTCTTGGTTATTACTATTGCAAGCGATATTGCCATATTGGTAACAACGGTAAGCGTGGTGGTGAAAATCTGCCCTGTAAAGTTTTCAATTGCCTCGACATCCCTCATTACCTTCGACTGTATCTTGCCCGATTCGGTTTCCTTATGAAAGGTTACGGATAATTGCTGCAGCTTTCTTATCATAGCACCGCGAAGCCCCGCCTCAACGCTGCGCTGCGCGCGGCTTAAATACATCATATAAAGCGTGTGAGTGGGAATATTCTGCAAAAGAATTACAACCGTTACCGCGCCGTAAATTATAAACCTTTTCACAGCGTCATCCGGCTTTTCGGTTGCTATATTTATAACGCCAGCGGTTATAAGCGGAATTATCCATGTTGGCGAAGCCTTAATGAAAAACATAAGCGCCGACATTAAAAGATTGCCGTAATTTCCCTTGTAAAAACGAAAAAGCGTTGCTAAAAATCCCCGGCTTTCACCGGAATAACAATCAAGCAACGTTTTTTCTTCTTTTAATATTTTTTCTCTGTCGAACTGCGGCTTTGCCGTTGTCATAGCAGACACCCCGCTTATAAATTTAAATATTGGGTGTACACATATTACCACAAATAAAAACGAAGTCAATACTTTTTTTTAAAAGCTTATTTATTTAAGCAAATTCATGACTCGGCTTAATTATTTAACCGTTTCCCAAATCGGCTTTTAAAAGCTCCCGGGATTTGCCGATATAAGTCTTTTTATCGCCTCGGCGGCGGCGGTAAGTCCCGCAGCGCCGGGCACGGGCGCCATACTGGCGGGGCTTACCCTGCCTGTGCTGCGGTATTCGCCGCAATCCTGCGGCTTTATGGGCGGCTCGTCGCTCCAAACGGCGGTAATACCCGAAACACCGCGCTTTTTAAGCTCACAGCGCATTACCCGCGCCAAGGGGCAAACGCTTGTTTTTGATATATCCGTCACCCTGATGCGCGTGGGGTCGGTTTTATTGCCCGTTCCCATAACGCTTATAAGGGGGATTTTTCTCTTATACGCCTGCTCTGCCAAAAAAAGCTTCGCGGTAACATTATCCACCGCATCTATCATAACGCCGAATTTTTCAAAGGGTATAACGCTTTCGGGCGTTATAAATTCGCAAACGGGAATTATATTGCACTCGGGGTTAATATCCCTGTACCTTGCGGCGGCAATATCGGTCTTGTTTTTACCGACTGTTGAATTAAGCGCTATAAGCTGGCGGTTTATGTTGCTTTTTGCAACCGTATCATTATCGTAAATATAAAGCGTGCCGAGCCCTGAGCGCACAAGCGCCTCGGCGGCATACGACCCCACGCCCCCGATTCCGAAGACCGCGGCGGCGGAGTGTGAGAGCTTATCTATTCCGTTTTCGCCTATAAGCGAGGTGGTTCTTAAAAGTTCTTCCCGCATATCACAGCTCCAAATATTTAATAAGATAGGGTATCTGCGTTTCAAAGTCCACCCCGAAGCGCTCCTCTCGGTTATCGGTAAGCGCTTTTTTTATGCAGCGCGCGGTGAAATTAGCCGCTATCTGCGCGGCGGATTTTAAGCTGCGGTCGCGAAGATAAGCAGCTGTAAGCGTGCTTGTAAAAATATCCCCCGTGCCGTGGTAAGCCACGGGAATGCGCTCGGCAAATACATATGAGGCGGTTTCGCCGTCAAAAACGGCGGCGCCTATTTTTCTTTCGTCAAAGCTTACGCCCGTAAGCACAATATCGGCGTGGGTCTTCAAATAAAGCCCGCCAAGCAGTGTTTTTATATAATTTTCGTCATACGGCGGCTCTTTATATTCGCACCCCAGCATAAGGCAGGCTTCGGTAATATTGGGGGTTATAATATCCGCCGCGGCGCACAGTTTAAGCATATAATCGGGAAAATCGGGCTCAAAACCGCGGTAAAGCCTGCCGTTATCCGCCATAACGGGATCGGCTATAAGCTTTGTATCGGGGCGGCTTATAAGTCGGGCGGCCTCCAGCGCCAAATAAATCTGCTGCTTTGAGCACAGGTAGCCTGTGTAAACCGCGTCGGCGGTAACGCCCTCCTCTTTCCAGTGGCGGGCTATGGCTACCATATCGGGCGACATATCCTTAAAAGTATAATTTTTAAAGCCGCCCGTGTGGGTTGAAAGCACCGCCGTGGGAATAACGGCGGTTTCAATTCCCGCTGCCGAAATTATGGGCAGCGCGACCGTGAGCGAGCATTTCCCGAGGCAGGAAATATCGCTTATTGCAACAACTCGCTTTTGCAAGCTATTTCACTCCCTTTTTAGGACAAAAGCCTTCAAGCGGACAAATTTCGCAGTGCGCTTTACGGGCGGTGCATATATCTCTGCCGAAAAGCACCGCGCGGTGGCAAAACGCATTGGATTTTTCGGGCGGCAGCAGCTTTCGCATTTCGGTTTCCACCTTCAGCGGCACGGTTGTATTAACCAGCCCCAAGCGGTTGCAAAGCCTTATAAAATGCGTGTCGGTAACCACAGCGGGCTTGCCGAAAATATCTCCGCACACAAGGTTTGCCGTTTTTCTGCCTATTCCGGGCAGGCACGTCAGTTCTTCAATAGTGTCGGGCACTTTGCCGCCGTACTGCCCCGTCAGCATTTTGCCAATGCCGCAAAGGTCCTTTGCCTTTGTTTTGTAAAGCCCGCAGGTTTTAATAAGCTCCTCCACCTGTCTTATATCGGCGGCGGCTAATTTCTCGGGCGTGGGGAACTCGGCAAAAAGCGCCGGAGTTACCATATTTACCCGCTTATCGGTGCATTGCGCCGAAAGCCGCGTTGCGATAAGCAGCTGATACGCGTCGGTATAGGTAAGGGAGCACACGGCGTCAGGGTAGAGCTTTTCAAGACCCGCTACCGCCCTTTCGGTTATTTCTTTTTTACGCATTGGTAGGCTCCAGCTTTAAGTCTCCCTGCTTTATAAGCCCCAGCTTGCGCATACCCTCGGCAATAGCAAGGGTTACGGCGGCGGGGAGAATAAAGTGCATAACCATTATTTCAATTATTGTAACCGCGGGTGAAAAGCCCGCCGCGGTCATACTGTCATACGCCATAAACTGACCCACAAGCCCCGAAGAGCCCATACCCGAGCCTACGGGGTTGCTTACCATTTTAAGCACCGCCGATGAAATAGGACCGAGGATTGCACTTGAAAGCACGGGCGGCAGCCAAAGTATAGGCTTGCGCACAAGGTTCGGAACCTGCAGCATAGAGGTGCCTAGCCCCTGGGCTATAAGCCCGCCGAGCTTATTTTCGCGGTAGCTTATAACCGCAAAGCCTACCATATTGCAGCAGCAGCCTATTGTGGCAGCGCCTGCGGCAAGCCCGGTTATTCCCATTGAAATACCTATTGCAGCAGAGGAAATGGGCAGTGTTAAAATAACGCCCATAAGCGCCGAAATTGCAATTCCGCCCAAAATCGGGCTGTTTTCAACATTTATATTAACAAGCTCGCCGAGCCACTTCATAGCCGTGGAAATGTACGGTCCTACAAAATAACCCGCAGCCGCACCCGCCAAAATGCAGCAGACAGGCGTTACAATTATATCTACCTTTGTTTTGCCCGAAACCAGTGCGCCTATTTCAATAGCTATGTAGGCGGCTATAAAAGCGCCGAGCGGCTCGCCGGGTGCGCCTATTTTAAAAGCCTCGTTTGCAAGGTTGGGGAAAGCGCCTATCATACCCGTAACCCCCGCGGCTACCGCAACCAGCGGCGAGGATTTCAGCTTACAGGCAACGCCCACGCCGATACCCGCGCCCGTGAGCGTTTTTGCAACGCTGCCCATGGCATTCAGATATGTACCAACAACATTACCGCCGACAAGCTTTCCTATCTGGCAGATAATAGTACCTATAATAAGCGTGGAAAAAAGCCCGTAGCTCATTCCGGAAAGTCCGTCTATAAAAAGTCGGTTAAGATATTTCTTCATATTTTTCCCCTTCTTTATACATATTGTAATAATTATACTAAAAAAAATAAAAATAAACAATAGTGAATACCCCGAATTTCAGGGAAAATACTAATGATATTATGATAATATTATCAAGGCACAAACGGAGGAAAAAATGAAGACAGTTGCTTTTTTCGACGCAAAAAGCTATGACCGCGAAAGCTTTAAGCGCTTTGAGGACGAGGATATAAGCATCAGATTCTTTGAAAACAAGCTGAATGCCGACACCGTGAGCATGGCTGCGTGCTGCGACGGCGTGTGCGTTTTTGTAAATGACACGCTTGACAGGACGGTTATTGAAAAATTGGCGGAATACGGCGTGGGAATAATTGCGCTCAGGTGCGCGGGCTATAACAATGTGGATTTAAAGGCGGCGTCAGGGCGCGTGAGGGTGGTAAGAGTACCGGCCTACTCACCCTATGCCGTGGCAGAGCATGCGGCGGGACTTCTGCTTATTTTAAACCGCAAGCTGCACCGGGCGTATATCAGAACCCGCGACCATAACTTTTCGTTAGAGGGGCTTATCGGCTTCGATATGCACGGCAAAACCGTGGGAATTATAGGCACGGGCAAAATCGGAAGGTGCTTTGCGGATATCTGCAGCGGCTTCGGGATGAACATTTTAGGCTTTGACCCATACGAAAGCCCCGAATTCAAAGGTAAATATGTTGCTCTTGAAGAACTGCTGCAAAAAAGCGATATTATTTCGCTGCACTGCCCGCTTACAAAGGAAAACCACCATTTAATAAACGAAAGCACAATAAATCAGATGAAAAACGGCGCGTATATCATAAACACCTCGCGCGGACAATTAATAGACACCCAAAGCCTGATAGCGGGACTGAAATCCGGTAAAATAGGCGCCGCGGGGCTGGATGTTTATGAGGAGGAGACCGAGCTTTTCTTTGAGGATTTTTCCGAGGAAATAATCCCCGACGACACGCTTTCCACAATTATTTCAATGCCGAATGTAATCGTAACCTCGCACCAGGCGTTTTTGACCCGCGAGGCGCTCGACGGCATTGCCGGCACGACAATGGAAAACCTGCGCGCTTTCTTTGCGGGCGAGGAGCTTAAAAACGAGGTTCTGTAGCCGTCGCAGCTTATTTAATGCCTGCTGAACAATTCAAAAGCACCTTAACCCGAGCATGTTGGTGTAAACTTTTGAATTGTTCAGGTGCAAGGTTTTTGCGCAATTTTGCGAAAAAACCTTGCACTTTAAAAAGAATCACATTTTGATTCTTTTTAAAATCAGGCGACAATCAATGGATACTGACGGTCAAAACAAAGGTTTTGACCCATAAAATCGAGATTTTAACTCGATTTTATATAATTGCATTTGCTAATGCAATTATTCAGCAGACATTATTTAAGGCGATAAAGTTCCGTATATGAAAAGCCAAAACCGAAGGTCATAAAAAGGCCTTCGGTTTTGGCTTATTTTATGTTTTTTCGAAAAATTTTAAGAAAGGTATTGACAAAGTATATACTTCGTGTTACGATGTATTACGCAAAAGGAGGTATGGTATGGACGGTCAGTTAAAGAGAGGTCTCTTGGATGTCTGTGTTTTGGCGGCTATCAAGAGCGAGGATTCATACGGGTATAAGATCATTAAAGACATGAAGCCGTACATCGAGCTTTCCGAATCGACACTGTACACTGTTTTAAAACGTCTGGAAACGGCGAGCATGTTGACTGTTCGCACCGCAGAGCACGGCGGCAGGCTTCGAAAATATTACCGCATAACGGCGGCGGGACTTCGGCGTATTGAAGAATTTAAGTCGGAGTGGAAGGAAATTACTGCAATTTATCAATTTGTAACAAAGGAGGATAACGGCAATGAATAAACAGGATTTTTTGACCGAGCTGCGGAAGGGCTTATCCGGCTTGCCGCAGAATGATATTGAGGAGCGCCTGGCGTTTTACGGCGAAATGCTTGACGACAGGATAGAGGAAGGTCTTTCGGAGGATGCGGCAGTCGCGGAGATAGGCGACGCGGACGAAATCGTCAGGCAGACCGTAGCCGATATTCCCCTTGCAAAGCTCGCCAAGGAAAGAATAAAGCCGAAAAGGCGGCTTAGGGCATGGGAAATCATTCTTTTGGCACTCGGCTCTCCTGTCTGGCTGTCAATATTGATTGCCGCCGCTGCAGTGATCTTCTCGCTTTATGTTTCGGTGTGGGCTGTAATCGTTTCGCTGTGGTCGGTCTTCGTTTCGCTTGCGGTTTGTGCGGTCGGCAGTGTGCCGTTATGCGTTCTGCTTGTCGCGGGCGGCAGCGGCGCTTCGGGGATTGTTACGCTTTCGGCGGGAATTGTATGCGCGGGGCTTTCGATATTTATGTTCTTCGGCTGCAGGGAGACTGCAAGAGGAATTTTGATTCTTACAAGGAAGATAACCATAGGGATAAAAAATCGCTTTATCGGGAAGGGGGAAGCATAATGAAAAGGGCAGCAAAAATATGGCTTGCGGCAGCGGCGGCTCTTGTGCTTGCGGGATGTATTCTTTTTGCGGGCACAATGTCAGTGCTCGGGTGGGATTTCGCGAAGCTTTCAACGGTCAGCCTTGAAACAAACACGCATGAAATTTCCGAAGTCTTTAAAAATATATCCGTAACAACAAATAACGCTGATATCGAAATCATTCGGTCGGATGACGGAAAATGCAGGGTGGTGTGCAGCGAGGAGGAAAACGCAAAGCATTCGGTCACCGCTGTAAACGGCACGCTTACCGTTGAAATCAATGAGAAAAAATCATGGTATGATTATATCGGCTTTTATTTTGTTTCGCCGAAGATAACGATTTATCTTCCGGAAAAGAAATACGGTACGCTTTCCGTTCACGCAGGCGACGGAAGCGCCGAAATACCGAAGGATTTGGCGTTTGAAAGCGCCGATATTTCTTTGAGCATCGGCAATATCGATTTTTTCGCATCCGCGCAGAAAGCAGTAAAGATAAAAACGACCGCCGGGAATATTTTTATAAAGGACACCGCCGCCGATTCCCTCGACCTTTCGGTTACCACGGGCTCCGTTACGGCTTCGGGCGTGACCTGTGCCGGCGATATTGCGGTAGGCGTTTCGACCGGTGAAGCCGACCTTACCGATATTTCCTGCAAAAGCTTTATATCGGACGGAGCTACGGGAAGTATAGCCCTGAATAATGTGATTGCCGAAAATAGGCTTTCGGTTAAAAGAAGCACGGGCGATGTGAAATTCAGCGGCTGCGACGCAGAAAAGCTGTATGTAAAAACCGGCACCGGAAATGTGCGCGGCAGTCTGCTTACCGATAAGGTGTTTATCACCGATACGGACACGGGCAGTGTCGATGTGCCGAAAACGGCAGCCGGCGGCAGATGTGAAATCAAAACCGGCACGGGTGATATTAAAATGGAAATAAAATAAAAACCGAACAAATCGGAAATCCACAAAATGTCAAAAACACCGAAAGCCTTTTTAATGACTTTCGGTGTTTGCAGTCCGAGCGGCTTATTCCCAAAAAGAATAAGCCGCCGTTATTATTTGTTCAAAATCAGCCATTCAGCGCAGCCGATATCCGTTTTACCGTGCGGCAGCACAGTCAGCAGGATATTTCGTCAATCCTTTTAAGCTCCTCGGCAGAAAAGGCGGTGTTGTTTATCGCCTTGATATTATCGAGTATCTGTGAGGGCTTTGAAGCGCCTATCAGCACGGATGTCACAACGCCGTCCTTCAGCACCCAAGCCAGCGCCATTTCGGCGAGGGTCTGACCGCGTTCGTTTGCAATTTCGTTTAAGCTCCGTATCTGCTCCAAGCGCTCGGGCGTCACTGCGGATTGCTTTAAAAATCTGCCGTCGGTCATAATGCGGCTATCCGCCGGGATACCGTTTAAATACCTGTTTGTAAGCATACCCTGCGCTAATGGGCTGAAAGCAATTATGCCCTTTTCAAGCCGCGCGGCGGTGCTTTTAAGCCCGTTTTGCTCTATCGTGCGGTCGAATACGGAATATCGGTTTTGATTGATTATAAACGGGCATTTAAGCTCGGTTAAAATTTTCTCCGCCTTTTCAAGCTGCTCGCCGCTGTAGTTTGAAAGGCCCGCATACAGCGCCTTGCCCGAGCTTACCGCATGAGCCAACGCTCCCATGGTTTCTTCAAGCGGAGTATCGGGATCGGGGCGGTGATGGTAGAAAATATCCACATAGTCAAGTCCCAGCCTTTTAAGGCTTTGGTCGAGACTTGCAAGCAGGTATTTGCGGCTGCCCCAGTTTCCGTAAGGTCCCTCCCACATATCATAGCCCGCCTTGGTGCTTATAATCAGCTCATCTCGGCAGGACGATAATTCCTCTTTGAGGATTTTGCCGAAATTTCTTTCGGCGCTGCCGGGCGCGGGACCGTAGTTGTTTGCAAGATCAAAGTGGGTAATACCGTTATCAAACGCCGTGAAGACAAGCGCCTTCATATTTTCATAATCGGCGGTATCGCCGAAATTGTGCCAGAGCCCTAAAGACACCGCGGGCAGCTTTAATCCGCTTTTTCCGCAGCGGTTATAGGTCATGGTCAAATATCTTTCCGAATTCGGTTCATACATTAAAATCATCCTTTCTTAAAGCTGAAAAGTATTTTTTGAATATTGGGGTCGTACATATTTTCCTTACTTACGGTTGTAACGGCAGTATATATCGCCTCTCCGCCCGGCTGTTCGCCGTTCTTAAGCTCCGCTGCCGTCTTTACGCTCAAATATCCCATTGCAAACGGATTCTGCACTATAAGCGCACCCATCTCGCCGGTTTCGAGCATTCCGACAGAGACCGTATTGGTATCAAACCCGACGGTTTTTATCTTCCCCGCGGCATTTGCTTTCTTTATTGCCGCTCCCACGCCCAAGGTAGTCCATTCGTTAAGTCCTATAAGCGCATTTATTTCGGGATGCTTTTGAAGCAGCTCCGCTGCCTTGCTTTCGGCGCTTTCTATATTGCTGTCAGCCGCGGCTGCGGCTACTACTTCCGCATTATCGAGCCCCGCGAAGTATTCGCGCAGCCCCTCTTCCCTTTTTAAAATATTTTCCGTTTTTTCGCTGCACCCGACTATTCCGAGCTTTATTTTCTCCCCCGCGGAAAACTGCGCTTCAAGCGCCTTTGCGGCAGATATGCCCGATTCCGGATTGTCCGTACCGATAAAAAGGCTTATAAGCGGTGAGTCCAGCGCAGAGTCAGCCGCTATTACCCTGACTCCGCTTCTTACAGCGGCATTTACAGTCGGCGCGCAGCGCGTTCTGTCAATTGCGGAAAGCACTATAACATCCGCTCCGTTCTCTGCCGCACGGGATATCATTTTGTTTTGCTCAGCGTAATTTTCCTCGTTTTCGGGGCCTTCAAAGGTTACGCTCACATTGTACTCGGTAGCAGCAGATTCAACGCCGCTTTTGAAGTTCTGCCAAAAATCGGAATCCACCGATTTCACGATGACGGCAATCTTGGTTTCATCTGTCTCCCCGCAGGCGCAAAGAGACAGCAGCAGCGCAGACGAAAGCAGAGCGGCGATAATTTTTTTAAATTTCATTTTGCCTTTCCTCCGCATTTCCCGGTATTCTGACGGTAACCTCTGTTCCGACATCAAGCTCGCTCTTTATTGAAATACCGTATTTATCCCCGAAATAAATTTTAAGTCTGTCGTTAACATTTTTAACGCCTATTCCAACCGAATCCGAACGTTCCTTTGCAAGTATCGCGGCGCACTGCTCGTCCGTCATGCCGACGCCGTTATCCGCAACGGTTATTAAAATATCCTCGGGATCGTCCTCGGCGCGTTTCACGGTTATTTTGATCTCACCGTCGTCCATATCGGCAATGCCGTGATATAGCGAGTTCTCTATAAGCGGCTGAATCGTGATTTTGTTGCAAAGGCAGTCTTCAAGCGATTTATCCGCGCAGAAGCTGTAGGTAAATCTGCCGCTGTAACGGAAGCTTTGAATTATAAGATAGCTTTCGGCATGGCGAAGCTCGTCCTTTATGGGAATAAGCTCCTTACCCCTGCTTATGCTTATTCTGAAAAGCCGCGCCAAGGCACGCACCATTTCGGCCGCTCCCTCGGTTTTGCCCTGTTCGCACATCCACTGTATGGAATCGAGCGTATTATAAAGAAAATGCGGATTTATCTGCGCCTGCAAGGCGCGCAGCTCTGTGCGGCGCAGGGCGGTTTCGTCCCTTTTTATCTGCTCCATAAGCTCCTTTATCTTTCGTGACATATGCCCGAAGGAATCCGAAAGCTCCGCTATTTCGCTCACGGCGATGCTGCCGCCGGTGTAGCTGAAATTTGCCGCATCCTTTTCAAAATCATGCATTGCGCACATAAGGCGGCGCACGGGCTTGTTAACACTTTTTAAATAAATAAGAAGAGCCATTCCGGCTATTGTCACACAGCAAAGTGCGGAAAACACAATACTTACCGCTATTTGTCCGCGGCGCTCGGACATCAGAGAATCGGTAAAGCTGATACCGGCAACGCGCCACCTGCCGTCGGACGTGGAGCTCAGCATATAAAGGGTGGTTCCCTTTTTATGAACGCCGTCGGACAGGGAGGCAATAAGCGAGGAGTCCTCCGCTTTGATTCCCGAAAAAAGGAGCTGCTGCTGCGGATGGTAAACAATATCGCCGCGGCTGTCGGTAACAAAGCAGTAGCCGTGGCGGCCTATGCTTATATTATCTATATACTGCGCTATTTCGGTAAAGCTTATATCCATAGCGATATAAGCGCCGCCCAGGGCTGAATTTTCCGTTTTTCGGGCAAGGGTCACAACCCAAGGGTACTCCCCCTCAAAAAGGGTCTGAACATGCGGGGAGGAAAGCGAAAAATCACCTGAAGCGTCAAAAAGCGTCTTATCAAAGGACAGATCCTTATAAATTTCATTTTTAAGCTTTCCGCCGCTGCCTACACAATTTATTATTTTTCCGTTTTCGTCATAAACCGTGACCGCGTAAATGTCACTTTCGATTTTGGTTATGGCGGAAATTCTTTCCTCCATATCATCGGCAGTCCTGCAGCCGTTTACCGTATCGCTTACGATCGTGAGCTTTTTCTTCATAAGCTCAAGATAATTATTGACCGCCGCCGCTGCCTGCCCGACCGACTGCTCAGCGGAAAGCCGTGCGTCGCGCATAAGCTCGCGCTTGTAAACCGTGGCAAAAATCACGGTGCAGACAGCCGCCACAAGCGCAGAGGATAAAGCAACAGACAGTACCGTAAGCATCCAAAGGCTCAAGCGTTTCTTCATTTATTCACCCCTATGCGCCACCCGCACCTTATTGGGTGTATCGCCGTAGAATTTTTTAAAGCAATAGCTGAAATAATGCTGATCGCTGTATCCGCATTTCTCGGATATTTCAAGCACCTTCATCCCGGTGCATACAAGCATATCGTAAGCCGCTCTCATTCTGCGTTCGGTGAGAAGATTCACAAAGTTTTCCTTTTTCGTCTTCTTAATAAGAGCGCTCAAATAATTGGGACTGACACCCAGCTCGCTGCTCACGCCCGTTAAGGACAGGGTCTCGTCCGAATAGCGGTTGTCTATGATCTGCACCACCTTATCGCACAGCACCTCGCTGTCTCTTCGCTGCGAGCGGGCTATGATTGTCTTTGCCTTTTCGCAGAAATCGATCAGATCGTTTTTCATAACGCTTTCGCTGCTGTATGAGGTGAGCCGCGCAAAAATAGGATTTGAGGAAAAGAGCGCCAAAAGCTCCGCTTTTTCGGAAACCGCGCTTGTTATTCTGTAAACCGTGGAGATTATCTGCATAACCAAAAGGTCGGCGTTTTCGGGCGTGTTGCTTTCATACAGGCTGTTAATAAAGCCCTCGAGCTCGTTTTCCCTTCCCACCTTTAAAAGCTGCTCCAATTTAACGGCGGATTTTTCAACTTTATCAAGCTCTAATTCGCCGTCGCGCTCCTGGTCGTTTATAAAGCGGATCTCGCCCGCGCCGTCTGAGGTGTAGCGTCTGGCGGTTATCGCCTGAAAATAAGCCGAGGAGCAGGCAGATAACTCGGAAAAGCCGCGGCTTACGCCCACAGTGCACCTTTGAGATAAAAGTCTTTTCGCCGTCTGCACTATTTCCTTAAGCGGCATGTCCATAACCGAGGAAATATCCTCGCTGCCGTCTGTTACGGCAAGGGTCACCACTCTGCCGTAAACCGTAAAGCTTACCGAGCGCATATAGCGCGACAGCACCGTGTCGATAAAAGAAGCATGCTTTTCATTTGTGCATTTTCGGCGTTCCTCATCGCTGAATTTGGAAACCAGCACGCAAAATACGTTTTCTTCGCCTTCGCCGATTATTCCGAGCTCCGCCGCACGGCTGAAAAGCGCGGCTTCATCGGGCTTTTCCTCGTTGCTGCCAAGCATTAGCGGCAGCAGAAATTCATTCACCGAAAGGCGATGAAGCTGCAATTTAAGGTCGGTATCCGGCACAGTCAGAACGCTGCCGAGCTTTTCATCCATTTTGCGGTGGATTTCTTTAAGCTCGTCAGTCAGCTCCGCGGGGGAAATAGGCTTTAATAAATAGCTTATTATGTTGTATTCTATGGCGGTGCGGGCATATTCAAAGCTGTCATACCCGCTCAATATCACTATCTGCACCATCGGCCGCAGCTGACGCACACGGCGTGCAAGCTCAAGTCCGGTCATCATGGGCATCCGTATATCGGTAATAATAAGGTCGGGTTCGAGCGTTTCGGTAAGTTCAAGCGCTTCAAAGCCGTTTTCCGCTTCTCCCGCCACCTCAAAGCCGGCAGACTCCCAATCAACTCTTTCAATCAGCGCACGGCGCTGGTCTCTTTCATCCTCTACCACAAGAACGGTATATTTCATTAAAATACCCCCGCTTACATTATATATTTAGTATAATATAAACGGAGGCAAAAATCAAGTAAGTTAAATTTAAAAACGCGGGAGAGACCTTTTTATCGGTCTCCCCCGCTTGCTTGGGGGGAGGCATATTTATTTTTCATTCCAGTCGGCATAAAGCGTCATGCTGCCCGTAACCTCTTTCTCTGCACTCCATTCGTTTGTGCAGTCTCGGTCGGTATACCAGCCGGTGAATTCATAGCCCTCTTTAACGGGGTCTGCGGGCGATACGGTTTCGGAATACATCACCTTAACGGGAGCTATATACGAGCCGCCGTCGGTATCAAACTTAACGGTAAAGCCGTTATGCTTTACAATAAACACCGAAACTATTACAAGCAGCGCCGCGAGCGTTCCCACCATAATATTTGCGGATTTTACCGACATATTTACTTTGGCATAAAGTCCGCCTTTTTTGGTGCTTTCAGCTTTGTTTTCCATACCGTTCACCTCTTTTTATAATTATTTGCGTGCCAGATATTTACGCATATCGATAGCGCAGGCAACCAGGATTATAAGACCCTTTATAACGTAGAGCATATTTGCGTCTACCGAGAGGAAGTTAAGACCTACGAAAATTATCTGTAAAAGGAATACGCCGATTACTATACCGCTTATTTTACCCGTGCCGCCTACGAACGAAACGCCGCCGATAACGCACGCCGCAATAGCGTCCGATTCGTAGTTAAGACCTGTGTTGGCAGAGCAGGATGCGATACGCGCGCCCTCTATAAATCCTGTTATACCGTACATAGCGCCCGCAAGCACGAACACCAAAACTATTGTCCAGAACACGTTTACGCCCGATACGTTTGCCGCTTCCTCGTTCGAGCCTACGGCGAACATATTTTTACCGAACTTTGTCTTGTTCCAGATAACCCACATAAGGGCGGTTAAAATTACCGAATAAAGCACATATTTCGGAACGGCAACATTGCCTATTTTAAAGAGTGTGCCGCGAACGAAATCGGTGTAGGAGGTATCAAGTCCCGAAAGGGTCTGACCGTTGTTTCCGCCGAGCATTAAATACATAAGCACAAGACCGAAAACAATAAGCTGGGTAGAAAGGGTTACTATAAACGGGTGCAGCTTGAATTTAGCCACAAAAAAGCCGTTTACAAGACCTATGGCAGCGCCCACGGCGATAACCGCAAGCAGCACCACCCACAGGGGCATAACCTTTAAATTCGGGAATATCTTATTGGCATAGCCCGTCATTTGTAAAAGCGACGCCGCAATACACGCGGTAAGACCCACGCAGCGGCCCGCCGAAATATCGGTACCCGTAAGCACTATCGCCCCGCCTATACCGAGGGCTATGGGCAACTTTGCAGCCGTGAGTGAAATTATATTGATTATTGAGGGCAGCTTTAAGAAAGCCGGCACTCTTATTGCTATGTATATTACCGCCGCGGCGATAATTATATACATTGCGTTGTTGAAAAGCAGATCCGTAATTGCTCTGCGCTTGTCCGCGCCCGATTTAGCTTTGAAATCGTCAATCCACGCGGAAAAACGGTTTTTTCTTTTAATAGCAGCTGTTGACATTTCAATTCCCCCTATGCAAATTTAGCCGCAAGAGTCATTATATCCTCTTGAGTGGCGGTATCGGCGTTAACTTCGCCCGCTAACTTCCCGCCCGACATTACCAGTATTCTGTCGCACACACCGAGCAGCTCGGGCATTTCCGACGACACCATTATGACCGTTTTGCCCTTTGCGGCAAGGTCGATTATAAGCTGATAAATTTCGTACTTCGCACCTACGTCAATTCCTCTTGTAGGCTCATCGAGCAGCAGCACCGTAGGCTCTGTTAAAAGCCAGCGCCCGAGTATCACCTTTTGCTGATTACCGCCCGATAACGAGCGTATCTTGGTCTCCTGCGTGGGCGTTTTAACGTGCATTGAGTTTATGCACCAATCGGTGTTTGCTTTAAGTTTCGCCTTGCTTAAAAACGGACCTTTTTTGCATTTATTAAGGCTTGAAATGGTCGCGTTTTCGCGAATATTGAGTATTCCGAAAATTCCCGTTGCGCGGCGCTCCTCTGTAAGCAGGGCAAACCCGTTTTTAATTGAGTCGCGCGGGTTGCGGTTTTTAATCTCCCTGCCGTTAAGCTTTAAGGTGCCGCCGCGCCTTGTTGCCACGCCGAAAATATTTTCAAGTAGCTCGGTTCTGCCCGAGCCGTCAAGCCCCGCAACGCCTATTATTTCACCTTTTCGCGCCTTAAAGCTTACGTCGTTCAGCCTTGCGTATTCAGAGCTTAAATTATCCGCCTCAAACAAAACATCGCCTATCTCGTTGGTTTTCGGCGGGTAAATGTTTGTTAATTCTCTGCCCACCATAAGCTTTATAATTTCGTCGGTGGTTAAATCCTTTGCCTCGCGCGTGGCTATCCATTTGCCGTCGCGCATTATTGTAACCTCATCGGAAATTCTTAAAATTTCCGCCATTTTATGAGAAATATATATTATCCCGCAGCCCTGGCTGCGAAGCATATTTATAATTTTAAAAAGGTGCTCAACCTCCTCCTCTGTCAGCGATGAGGTGGGTTCGTCAAATACTATCACCTTTGCGTTATATGATACCGCTTTCGCAATTTCCACCATTTGGCGCTGCGATACCGGCATTGTGCTCATAACTGTTTTGGGGTCAACATTGACCTCTAATTTTTCAAAAATTTCTTTCGTGGCGGCGTACATTTTCTTTTCGCTGGTTATGGGCACGCCCTTTGCAACCGTGGGGAAACGCCCCAGCCACATATTATCCATAACGTTGCGCTTGAGCGCCTGGTTCAGCTCCTGGTGCACCATTGCGACGCCGTTTTCAAGCGCTTCCTTGGAATTTTTAAAGTTTATTTCCCTGCCGTCCAAATATATGTTTCCCGAGTCCTTATTGTAAACCCCGAAAAGACATTTCATAAGTGTCGATTTGCCGGCGCCGTTTTCGCCCATAAGCGCGTGCACGGTGCCCGCCTTTACGGTAAGATTTACCTTATCGAGCGCCTTGACGCCCGGAAAAGCCTTTTCAATGTTTTCCATTCTAAGCAGAACAGGCTTTTCGCTTACCGCGGTATTGTTTGTAATGCTTCTCTGCTCGTTCATAAGCCTTTCTCCCCCGTTTTTTTGCTCACAGCAGCCGGAATAACCGGCTGCTGTGAAGGTAAAATATATTATTCGCCGGTGTAGGTATGATACGGGATATTAACTCTCCACTTGCCTACAAGGTTTTCACTGTCAAGTCCGTCAAGGGCTTCCTTATCGCCTAAGAAGTTCTGGGTGATGGAAGTAATAGTTTTTGCCATACCGTCGGCGTCCTGCTTGATTGTACCTACCATAGCGCCGCTCTTAATAGCGGATTTGGCGGCGTCGGTCGCGTCAACACCGAATACCGGGATTGCCTTCGCGCCTTCCTTGTTGTAGCCTGCGGTCTGCAAGGAGGAAATTGCTCCGAGCGCCATATCGTCGTTGTTTGCGATTACAAGCTCAACCATATTCTTGTTGCTCTCGCTGTACTGCGCTAAAATTGTACCCATATAATCGGTAGCGGCAGCAGATGACCACTGACCGTTCTGGTCTACAAGGTATTTGTTCTTATTTGAAGCGTCATAGAATTCAAGCTCGGGCTTGCCTGCAGCTTTGAGCACCTTGTTAGCGTCCTCAACACCGTACTGTGTGCGGGCGATAGCCTCCATGTTGCCTTCCTGACCCTTGAACATTACATAGCTTATCTTTCCGTCGCCGTTAAGATCGAGCTTATTGTAATTATCAACAAGATACTTGCCTATCATTTCGCCCTGCATATGACCTGCCATTTCGTAATCGGTTCCTACGAATACGCACTTGTCATAGCTGGTTACAACCGATTCCTGAACAGAGCGGTTGAAGAAGATTACCGGAACGCCCTTAGCCTTTGCCTGGTCGATAATGTTCTGCGCCGCATCGTTTGAGCCGGTGTCAACAACATTAACAACAAGGAGCTTTGAGCCCTTCGCAAGAGCGGTGGTTACCTGCTCTGTCTGGGTGGTCTGGTTGCCGTTTGCGTCGTAATTTTGGAATTTCAGCCCGGCGTCCTTTAAGAACTTATCCATTGCCGAACGAACGCTTGAAATGTAGGTGTCGCTGTAGGTGTAGTAGAAAACCGAAACCTCGCCGTCGGATGAACCGCCGTCGCCCGAGCCGCAAGCGGTAAGACCTAAAGCAAACGCCAAGGTGAGAATTACTGCCAATAGTTTTTTCATTTTGAGTTGCCTCCGTTTCTTTATTCGACTTTCCTGTCGTCGAGTATTATTATATTTCGGAAGTCTCGCTTTTTAAATAGATTTTTCTATCGGAAATGTATAAAAATTTATTCAAAGGTGGATTTTTTTAATTGTTTTTTCAAATCCATACCCCTGCAGCGACGAAATTATCGCCTTGAAAAAGCCGTAACACCGCGTTTCGGCTGTCCGCTTTTCGCCGTAACACTTTGCGGAGGAAAACATAAAATATTATCGGACAAATAAATTTTGTTTGATTAAATTCTGTAAATACAGGTAAAAATATAAACAGATTGAGCGGTCGGAAGCCGAGTACTTCCCATGCTCGACCCACCAGTATTTAAGCGGAGTGTGAAACAGAAATGAATATAAAGCGGGGAGAAATATACTATGCGGATCTGAGTCCCGTTGTAGGCTCTGAACAGGGCGGCGTGCGGCCTGTACTTATAATTCAGAACGACGTAGGAAACAAATACAGTCCTACGGTTATAGCCGCCGCAATAACCAGCCAGCGTGACAAAACGAACCTGCCTACGCATATTTCCGTAAATGCCGACGGCTGCGGGCTGGCAAAGGATTCGATAGTTTTGCTTGAGCAGGTCAGAACCATAGACAAGCAGCGGCTTAAGGAAAAGATGGGCTGTCTCGATAACGGCTCTATGGGGCTTGTCGACAAAGCGCTTTCGGTAAGCTTCGGGCTCAATTGAATAATACGAATTCGGCAGACGATGATTTTACCGAATATAGCGGCAGGCCGAGTGAACGAATCCATCGTTTGCCCGGCTTTTTCTTTTGCATATTATAAAATATGCTTGACATCAGCGAAAATAAGAATGTAATATAATTATGGAATAATGCGAAAAATGATAATAACATGGATACCGCTGAAATTATAATGTATCCGATCAAACAGAGGATATTTCGGTATTTTTTTGATTCACGGAACAGGCTCTGTTGATGAGATTAAGAAAAGCATTGCCCGTGTTCTGAGCGCAAGTCTGTACCGTCATATAAAAATTTCCGCGAACTGCTCCGTTCTTGATGCCGCAGGCGAAAATCGGATCGCGGTCGGCTACATGAAGAGGAAAGCGGCAAAGGTCGGCAAAATGCGGCAATGCGGGAAATCCACGCTCAAAAACGGGTTCGAGTCCTGTTACACTAGTGTGACAGGACTCGAACCAGTCGCGCCTACGAAACAAAATTTTGCATAATACATTGCCTCAAAACTTGAAATACGGCAGTATTCCTGCGTTTAGTCGGCTTCGTCTTATAACAAAATTTTTTGTTTCGGTAGGTTAAAAGTTTCTGCCGCCGAATTTTTTATTCGGCGAAGCGAGAAATTTTTTTCAAGGCTAACGCCTTGCAAAAATGAACGCAAAGCCGCAATCTAAAAGGCGGCGAGCGAAACCGCGGCAGGCTCGAGTCCTGTCACACTAAAGAGGGATGATTTATGAATTACATAAGAATCACAAAAGAAAACATCGACAAGGAGCATATCTGCTGTGCCATGTCAGGTAAGCAAAGCCTTGTGAAAAAGGACTGGCTGAAGCATCGCTTTGACGAGGGGCTTGTTTTTTACCGCAGCGAGGAGCGCGGAAAATGCTTTATCGAATATATTCCCGCCGAAAACGCCTGGGTGCCGATCAAAGCGGACGGCTATCTCTATATTAACTGCTTATGGGTCGCGGGTTCTATGAAAGGACACGGCTATTCAAAGGATCTGCTTTCGGAGTGTATTAAGGACGCCGAAGCGCAGGGCTCGAAAGGGCTTTGCATTCTCTCCGCCGAGGGACGAAAACGGGAATTTTTGGCTGACCCGAAATTTCTTGCCTATCGGGGTTTTTCGGCTGCGGACATATCGGACTGCGGAATCAATCTCATGTACCTGCCCCTTAAGTCTGATGCGCAGCCTCCGAAATTCAAGGAATGTGCGAAGCACCCGCAGCTTTGCGAAAGCGGATTTGTGCTTTACTATACAGATCAATGCCCGTTTACATATTATTGGGTACCGAGGGTGCGTAAGGCCGCACAGGAGCATAACATCCCGTTTAAGGCAATTCACATTACCGACAGGGAAACCGCGCAAAGCATACCCTCACCGGTTACGACCTACGCGCTGTTTAAGGACGGCAAATTTCTGACCCATGCTATCCAATCGGACAGGAAATTTCTGGCTTTGGCAGGATTAAAGCCGCCGCTTACGCCTTAGGCAAACGAGAATAATCATGAAATCGTTATAGTCTCTGCCGACGCACCGTGGGTCATAGTCTTGAATATGCTTTCGGGCAATGCCTCCGCCGTATAGCTCGGCACAATGCTTATTCTCGGCTTGCCGCTGTGCCGATACGGCATGAAGATGAAACATGACCCGGAACAGAAAAGCTTCTTTTTACTTATATCTTTATTTCTCTCCTGCTTCAAGGCGGGAGATTTTTTATTTTTTCGGAATGATTTATAAAAAATACGGTTTTGATGATTATTTTCTATAGTTTTTTAATATTTTGCGATATTGAAAAAATAACGCCCGAAACAGTATAATTATAATGAAGAAAGAAGTGTTTCGGAGCGGATGCGATGTATAAAAAAATAACAGCTTTGATTTTGTGCTTTGCGCTTTCGGGAATTTTATTAACGGGCGCGTTTGAAACCGGCGCCGCCGCAGATGTTTGCGCCGTTTACCTTTCGAGCGACGGCGATGATTTCAACAGCGGTATCACAGCCGATAAACCGCTTAAAACTCTGAAAGCGGCGGTAAATACGGTAAATCGGCTGGAGCTTGTCGGCTATAACAGAGTAATAAATATTGTAAAATGCGGCTGGAACGGAATTTCCTTTGATATGTCGGGCTGCACGCCGTATACCGAAATGATTACCCTGACGGCGCCTTCCGGGCTTACGGTATGGTCGACCTCGGATATGTATCTGGCGGGTCCTTTGACGCTCGATGCGGATTACGGAAATTCCCGCACGCAGAGTGCGCTTAATATTTATACCGGCGGTTACCCCTTCACCCTGCTTTCAAAGGATCAAAAGGGAAATTCAAACATATATGCGGGCTTTAACAGCCGCTTGGGGCTGACAGCCGATGAGGAAAGCGGAAATATAGAGTGGAAAAGCGATTTAAAAATAACGCTTGCGGGTGAGCGCGAAATGACGGTCGGCAAGGTTATTGCGGGAAACTGCAGCGATCCCGGTCACAATGTGATATACGGTACCGCCGATATTCTCATTGATAACCCCAACCTCACCGTTTCCTCATTAAAGCTCGGCAGCAACGGAAACTTCACAAACACCGGCACGCAGTCCAACCGCTTTAAGGGTATAAGCATAACCGTAAACAGCGTTAAGGAAATAGCAACCCTTGAGGGTGCTACATATTATAATGCAGTATATACCGAAGAACTGCGGCTGATATTCAACAACGGCACGGCGGACAGGATAACAGATACGCTTATTTACGGCAAATACGGAAACACCAATATACAGGCAGCCAAAAAATGGATTGTCAAAAACGGGACGGATACGCCGATCAAAGCGGGAGCCGAGCCGGGAGTATTTACGGTTGTCGGCGGCAGCGCCGTAATCTTCACGGATGATGAAAATCCGAAGCTTACATATACATCCGAAAAAGGCAATATAACGGTCCCTGCGGGCATCTACACCGTAACGGTATCAGACACGGAGGAATATACATTTTCCGAAGGTGTTTTTACCGCCGTCACCGATTTAAAGGACTTTAATCTTACAGATATTGCCCCCGCACAGTCGGGCGGGAAGATATTGCTCGGCTTTAAAGATGAAAACGGCGGATATTTAAACCGTACCGCAAATTTAAAAATCAAAGCCGGTGAAAGGCTTTACGCCGTATATACCGATTTCCCGGTAAGCGGCGAAAACGCGGTATTTTCGCTATCGGGCTTTGAAAGGCGCGGCGGCGAAAAGCTCGGAATACGGTTTATTCTTGAAAAAAGAAACGGCTTTGAAGCGGCGACAGCCCCGCTTTCAGGCATGAAATACGGCTTTGCGGCAATGCCCGAGCATTTTCTGAATATCGGAGAGGCGCTCACGGTCGATAACGAAAACGCGGCTGTAAGAACTGTCGGCGGCCCCGGCTTCGTCTTTTTTGACGGCAGGGAAAAATTCACCGCCTGCATTACCGATATTCCCGAAAAGCACTATGCGGAGGGCTTTGCGGTACGCGGCTTTGTTACCTATACCGATCTTAACGGCAACAGCCGCACCGTTTATACCGAAGTATCTTGCGCCTCATTAATGGAGGCGACCGCCGATTCGGCACTGAACGGCGGTCTTACCGATTCGGAAAAAGCGGAGACTGCAAGGCTTGCGAACAATTCCCTCTCGCTTAAAAGGGCGTCTCTTGAGAGCAGTGTTTCAAATCATCCGGACATCGTAAGGAATTCGGCCTCGGGTAATATTTATTATGTTTCCGAAAGCGGCAGCGACTCAAACGACGGTCTTTCCGAATTAAAGCCGCTCAAGACTCTATATGGGGTAAGCAGTCTTTCCTTAAATGCGGGAGACGCGGTTTTGTTCAAAAGAGGCGGCGTATACCGCACCTCAAAAAAATATACCGACGGCTCTTCCTTTATACTTAAAAGCGGCGTTTCATACGGTGCATACGGCAAGGGGCAAAAGCCTGTTATAAACGGCTCATTTGAAAATTACGCCGAAAGAAAGTGGAGAAAATACGCCGATAACATTTGGTACATAAGCATTTCAAATATCTCGGCAGATCCCGGTGTTTTGCGTGTGACGACCACCAAAAATTATTCGTACACGGGCTGTGTCAAGGAAAGCATTGACGCGCTTGCCCGCGAATGGGATTTCTGCAGAGACGGCACAAATTTATATATGTACTGCCAGTACGGCGAGCCGACAAATCTTTTAAACGCGATTGAGATAGGCTTCGGCTTTGATATGTTTAAAATAGATAACGCAAGCAATATAACGATTGAAAATTTGACCTTCACCTGCGGCGGCAGACACGCAGTGGGCGCTTCAAACGGCGCTGCGAGCGTTACGGTAAGGGGCTGCGAATTCAGCTATATCGGCGGCAGCCTGATGAGCGGCTCAGACGGCACACGTCTCGGTAACGCGGTGGAGTTTTTGGGCAGCAGCTCGGATATACTTGTTGAAAAATGCAAATTCTCCGATATTTACGACAGCGGCGTGACCTTCCAGGGGCTTTCGGCAAAGGTAAACGGCTTTACCACACGGAGCAATGTCTTTGATAAATGCGGGCTTGCCTCCTTTGAATACTGGCTCGGCACGGCGGGATACGCCGAAAACATAACCGTTGAGGACAATTATATGTCGAACGCGGGCGGCGGCTTCGGCGGAATCGGAAAAAGAAGCATAAACGCGAAATATGTCTCTCACATAAGGGCGGACGGCGCGAACCGCATAAGTAATTTCATTATAAGAAGCAATGTTCTCGATTCCGCGGCGGACGGTGCGTGTCTTGCGGCGCTCTGCTGCTATAAGAGCAGCGGCGGCAGTCTCCCCACACTTTTCCGCAATATATACATAAGAAAATCCGGCGGAGGGCTTTTAAGTGTCAAGACCGAATCGGCAGCTGACGCCGCAGTATTTTCGGCGGACGCCACAGGAATTGATTATTTAAAGCAAAGCTTTGATAATAAACCCATTGTAATTTTAAGATAAGGAGTAATTATTATGAAAAAACTATCAGCGCTGATCGCAACGGCAGTGTTAACGCTGTCGGCGGCACTTTCCGTTTCTGCGGCAGAGCCGACAGCCTCTGTACCCGTAAGCGACGGAAATGTTTACAAAAATCTTTTTTCGCTCTCGCAGGACGCCGCAGAAGAGGATACGGCGGCAATACCCGCCGAGCTTGAAAAATTATCGGGCGCGGTTGACAGCAGAAGCACGGCATATTTAAGCTTTGCGGTTTATGCTCCGGGAGCGGGCAGTTATTCCTTCAAGCTTTCCTTTACGGGAACGGACTATGCCGCGGTAAAGGTGGGAAACACGGTTGTAACGGCATATCCCGACACCGCGTTTTCGCTTACTCTCTCAAAGGGACTGAACCTTATAACCTGCTTCGGCGCCACCGCAGATCAAAAGGGAGCCGCAATTAAATATACCGCCCTTCTTTGCGAGAACGGTCTTAACCCGATTGAGGGCGAGTTTTATTTAAACGGAGATGTTAACGGAGATAAAGAGGTTGATATAAGAGACCTTGTACGCTACAAAAAACATTTCGCAAATGCCGCCGAAATCAAGGCTGTTGCGGCGGATATCAACAGCGACGGCACGGTGGACGCCGCAGATATGAGCGTATTGAAGCAATATTTTGTGGGAGCGGAAAGCGCCCTCGGCGCGGTATCGCCTGGTTATGAAATAAGCTATGTTATGAGAGATAACGATATTTCGGATAACTGGAATTACTGATTTGACGGAAAGGAGTAACGAACTATGAAGATCAAAAGGCTGTTTGCTGTTATCCTTGCGGCGTGCATGGCGTTTTCAACGGGGCTTATAGGCAGCTCGGCAGAGGACGCCGCACCTAACATCTCGATCAAGGGCAATTTTTCGGTGCTTTATGTAGGTCAGTATGTTGAATTCACCTTCGGCAACCTGACTTCCGATATGGAGCTGGGAATCCTGCCGGACAACGGCGGAAACCCGGGGAAATGGGGTGTGAAGAATTACCGCACCGGCAAAACGGGAACCTACAGAGAAACCTTTAAAATGACCGACGCGGGAACATATCATGTTGCGGTTTGGACAACCGGCTGGAATTTCCAAACCTCAAAGAAAATAACCGTTGAGCCCACACCCGTGATTTCAGGCAACAAAAGAGTCGGCGTCGGAATGAATGCGACCTTTAATATTTCGGGCATTAAGTCGTCCCTTGAATTCGGAATATTCCCCGGGAACGACGACGGCAGCATAAAATCCTACAGTGTTTCAAACTACGCCGCCGTAAACGGTGACACAAGCCGCACGGTGTCGATATCCGAACCGGGAAATTATGTTGCGGCGGTATGGGCAAGCGGCTGGAGCTTTGTAGCGCAGTTCCCGTTCAGAGTGTCCGATTCGGATAAGACTGCCTCACTTGACAAAGCATCCTACTCCGAGGGCGACACGATAACCGTAACAACGGACAAGTGGCAAGAGAATGACTTTTTTGCGATATATAGCGGCTCCGTTACGGATATAACAGCCGACACCGAAGCCGTATACAGCGGGAAAAACGACCCCGGAAAATCCTCGTATACCGTGAGTACCGCAGGCTGGCAGCCCGGAGAATACCGCTTTGTGGCGTTTGATTCGGGAGATTATTCGGCGGATCACATAGCGGATACAAAATTCACAATAAAACAGGATAAGCGTGCAACTATGGATAAAACCACTTATACGACCGAAGAAACAATAACGGTCACCACAAAAAACTGGACATATAACGAGGGCTATTTTATCCGCATTTACAAAAAGCCGATAAGCTCGGGCTACAACAGCAACTTCGTAGCGGACACCTACGGCGCGTGGGCAAAGGAAACCTATAAATTTTATCCGTACAACTGGGAGCCCGGCGAATACCAGCTTATTGCCTTTGAATATCAAGGCTGGGTAAAGGTCAACGAGGTAAACTTCACCGTCACCGCGCCCGAAAAGAAGGCGTTTGAAATAACCGACGGAATTCTTACCGCAAATGAGGAAATAACCCTTGATTTAGCCGAAATCTCACCCGACGCACCGGACGGCAAGCTGTTTATCGGCTGGAAGACAGCGAACGGTGAAAATGCGGAAAGCCGAGTGACCCTTTCCGCGGAAGACATACTCACAGCACAGTTCATTGATTTCAATAACGCTGACAGCACGGATTTCAAAATAACCGATACGGCTGTAAGAACAGAGAAGAGTACCGGACTTCGCTTCACGGTACAGCTGAGCAACAGACTCTGCGAAGCCCTTCCCTCTGCCGCAGAATACGGTGCGGCGGTACTTCCTTCGGATATTTTGAACGAGAACAGCTGGTCGGAGCTTGAGCTTGACAAGGCCTACCCCTACGGCGACGGCAGCTTTACCGCCGCAAAGGTTCCGGCAGAACGGCTTTTCGATTCGGAAAACGGCAGCAAAAGCTACACTGCCTGCATTACGGATATTACCGACGAAAAGCTTACCCGTCAGTATACTGTAAGAGGCTACATAAAATATACCGATATTAACGGTATCGCAAGGGTGCTTTATACCGATTATGCCTCGGCAAATATGTATTCACAAGCAAGAGCGGAGCTTGAAGGCGGCGAGCTTTCCGTTTCCGCCCGCAGCGTTTTGACAGGTATAACCGAAACGGTCAAAGGAATTCAAAACGGAAAATATGCGGGAGCAGACAAAATAACCGTCACCGGCAATGCAAACAACCCGAATTATTATATTTATAAGCTCGGTGAAAACGGCATTTCCGTTCGCGATGTGGTAATTGACCTCGGTCTTGACAAACAACTTGAAATCGTTCAGCTTTCCGACATGCATTTCAATTATCTCAACGCAACGGATTACAAGGTAAAGAACCCCACGGTGCTTTCCACCAACGATGTACGTACCTTCGGCAAAAACGCTTCCTCCGTCGTTAAAGCGCGCAAGGCGCTTGACTTTGCAAGAACCGCCGACGCAGTGGTCTTAACAGGTGACACCATCGATTACTTAAGCTACGGCGGCATAGAGCTGCTCTATAAGGAAATATGGGATGTTATACCCGATGCCATGGTTACTATGGGTAATCACGAATATCTGCAGAGAATGCAGGGTGTAATGCCCGAAAGCCTCTCCGCCGAGAGAAGATGGGAGATACTCAGAAGCGTTTGGAAGCATGATATCGATTATACCTCAAAGGTAGTAGGCGGCAAGGTCATGCTTATCCAGCTCAACAACGGCGAGGGCAAATTCTATGCAAGCCAAAAGGCAATGCTCGAAGCCGATATAGCGCTCGCAAGAGCGAACGGCTACGCAGTTCTTGCGTTCATGCACGAGCCTATCAGTACCGGAAATGCATCGGATACCAATATTACCGCGATCCGCAAGGATGACGGCAGTGCAAGCGGAAATTACTATTCCGGTCAGGTCGGAGGGCCGAACGCCGATGCCGCCACAAAGGCGATATGCGATATTATAGCCGCAAACGGCGATATAATCAAAGGCGTTTTCAACGGTCACCAGCATGCGGATTATTATTCGGAAATACTTGCAAAAACAGCATCGGGCGCCGACACGATAATACCGCAGTACACCTTGAGTGGCTGCATTTACGGAAACGGCAACGCTCTGAAGATCACTGTTAAATAATGTCTACTGAATAATTGCATTAGTAAATGCAATTATATAAAATCGAGTTAAAATCTCGATTTTATGGGTCAAAACCTTTGTTTTGACCGTCAGTATCCATTGATTGTCGCCTGATTTTAAAAAGAATCAAAATGTGATTCTTTTTAAAGTGCAAGGTTTTTTCGCAAAATTGCGCAAAAACCTTGCACCTGAACAATTCAAAAGTTTACACCAACATGCTTGGGTTAAGGTGCTTTTGAATTGTTCAGCAGGCATTAAATAAACACTCCTCGGCTGAAAAATAAGGCGGAGTTTATCCGTCTTATTTTTATCCGGATAAATAGTGTGTTTCAGAAAAACCATTCAAAATAATTAAAAATCGCTTGTTTCACAAATTCGGATATGGTATATTGATATAAGAAACAATTGCGAATATATTGCGGCGGTTGTTTTGAAACATTGAGGTGATTATAATGCTGACATATCTTTTTGAACGGATGCGTACCATTTCATACGCGTCAAATGCCGACACTCTGCTTATAAGAGACAAAAGGGCAAACTGTGAGCCGCTGCACAGGCACAACTACAACGAAATGATATATATTTATGAGGGTGAGGCCGTTCACAGTATAAACGGTGTATCCTATAACCTTGTTCCGGGCAGTTTGGCGCTTCTTACCCCGAACGATGCTCACAGCTTCATATCGGTCGGATCGTTCTCAACGGTCAACATTTGCTTCACAGACCGCGTGAATCTGCCGATTCCGAGCTATGAGACCCCGGTCGCGATACTGAACGAACAGTGCCGCATTGAAATGGAGACTCTGCTCTATCTTGCAGAGCAGGAGCTTCATTTAAACGATTCAGTATCCGACAGCATTGTGAACCATTGCATCGACTGGATGCTGCTCCTTTTTCAGAGAAACAATACCACCCTGTCAAAAACAAATTCAAATTGGAACAGGCTTATCTGCAAAATTACAGAGGACTACAGTACGATAACGCTTGAAGAAGCGGCGGACATCATGGGTGTTTCGGTCAGCCACTTCTGCAGGAAATTCAAAAAGGATTTCTCGGTTACCTTCCATAATTATCTTAACGAAATAAGGATTCGTCAGGCAAGAAATCTTTTGCTCTATTCCGACGATTCGGTTTCGCTTATTGCCGAAAAGGTAGGGTATCAGAACAATCCCTGCCGTTTCTACTCTAATTTCAAAAATGTTGTGGGCATGACCCCAAACGAATACCGCCGTTCCTTCAAGAAAAATCTTTACGGCTCCAAAGCTCCGCTTCGGTCCTTTATACCCGAGCCTACGGATATGGATCCCGACAGATTTTCCGCATATAACGACGAAAAAAGAAGCAAAGACAAATCATAAATATCGGCAGGCATATAAAAACGCCTTAAAGCCTGCCTGCCGTTCTTCAGCGGACAGAGTCTGTTTTTGTCCGTTTTAAAGTGGTGAGGAATTTGAACATTTCATTTGACGATTACATGAAAAAGCTTGTATCCTGCTATAAAGGAAAAGCAATAGGCGGCACGCTCGGAATGCCGTTTGAAGGATACACAAACACAAACAGTATTGAATTTTACAAAACTCTGCCCGATAAAATGCACGGAAATGACGATTTGGATCTGCAGGTGGTGTGGCTTGAGACATTGCTGCAGAACGGATTTCCGATAAACGGTTACCATTTATCCGCGGCATGGCGGCATTTGAATTTCGGACCCGATGAATACGGAGTCGCGCTGCACAATTTTAAAAACAAGATTTTCGCCCCGCTTTCCGGTGTTTACGGAAACAAGTTCGGCAGCGGAATGGGCGGCGCCATAAGAAGCGAAATTTGGGCGGCATTAGCGCCGGGAGATCCCGCGCTTGCGGTAAGCTTTGCAAAAATCGACGCCTCCGCAGACCATTACGGCAGCGGAATTTCGGGCAGTGTTTTTCTGACCGCCGTCGAAAGCGCCGCCTATACGGAGGATGATACCGAAAGGCTGATTGAAACGGGGCTTTCCTTTGTCAATAAGGATATTCGCTTTTCCTCTGCAATAAGGGACACCGTTAAATGGTGGCACGATACAGGCGATTTATTTACGGTGCGTAAAAAAATTCTCGAAAATTACGGTGCCGATAACTGGAGCGACGTCACAATAAATGTAAGCTTTATTGTTTTGGCTTGGCTTGCGGGAGGCGGCGATTTCGGGAAAACCGTTTGCAGCGCCGTAAACTGCGGATACGACGCCGACTGCACCGCTGCGTCCGTAGGCTCGATACTCGGCATATTAAATCCCGACGGCATTGAAAAGCGGTGGTCTGACCCTATAGGCGATAAGCTTGTTTTGTCCCGTCAGATACTCGGGGTGAGAACCTCGGAAACCATGACCGGTCTGTGTGAAAAAACCGCTGCAGCCGCAGTCAAATGCGGAGAATTCTATAATTCGTATGCACGGCTTACGGGCGTACCGCAGCATATTGCGGAAAAATCGGCTGAAATACCCGCTTGGACTGACCCCTCCCTTGCGGAAATGCTCTTCGCCCGTTCGCAGCGGGATAGTCTTTTAAGCATACTTCCGCTCGGAATAATACTTACATACCCCGAGGTGCCATCCCTTGCAATGGGTGAGGAAAAGGAGTTTTCGGCGCGGATACTTAACCCTTCAAGAACCTCGGCAATGACACACCTAAAATTGATCGTCCCCGAATGCTTTGAGCTTAGCGGCGATGAATTCTCATTTGAACTGCCGCCGCTTTCGGAGCATGAAATACATTTTAAAATCAAGAGCAATACCGATTATAAATCGGCATTTGATTTTTTGCATTTCCTGTTTGATATAAACGGAATGTGTTATGAAGCGGAAGCCGGCATCATCTCTGCGTATCCATGGACTGAAAAGGACGGCTGTGATGACATTTCATCGCTTGAAAGCACCCGCTATTCCCCTGCCGAAAGCTTTATAAAGCCGATTTCGCACGGAGCAAAGGAGCTTGCAATCGAGGTTCGCCCCGCAATGCCGATGACCGCGGCGATAACCTGCCAGGGCACAAGACCGCTGAAATTATGGTTTAACGGCGAAAAAATACTTGAATACAATGCCGAGGTATATGTCCCCGGACTGCACAGAGGGCAATCCGTACTGGCGAATCTAAAGCCCTGCTGGAACAGAATCATCCTGCAGGCCGAGGACGGAAACGACGGCGAGATATTTTTTGCAATCGGTAACCCGGTTGATTGGATATGGCTCAACACGCTTGAATGGCGCAAACCGAAGGAGGAGCAAAATTGATTAAACCGGTAGGACTGTCGGTCGGCGACCTGCAGCGGAAATACGGCGATATAAAGGCACTTGAAATTGCCGCGAACGCAGGGGCGGATTCTGTGGATCTTGATTTGTGTACAGACATAAACGATTACAGAAACAAGGACTCTCTTTACAGTAAGGGGTTTGAAGCAACGGCGGAATACTATACCGCCGTTAAGAAACGAGCGGATGAGCTTGGAATTATTATAGGTCAAACGCACGGCAAAATTAAGGGCTTTGTGGATAATAAGGCGGAGGATGACGCCCTTGTTAAAAACAGCGAATATGACTGCTTTGCAACGGCGATACTCGGCGCGGGTGTTTGCGTGGTGCACAATGCAACCTCGATTTTTTTGGGGCCTGATCCCGAGCCTGCACTTATGCACCACTTAAGCTTTGATATGTTCAGCAGAATAATACCGTATGCCGCAAGGAACGGAATTAAAATTGCAACTGAAACCTTCGGCGACGCGGTGCGCTTTTCCGCCTGCGATTTCTTTGGAAATATAGGTGAATTTGAAAAGGCATATAATGCGGTCGCCGCGTGTGATGAATTGAAGGAGCACTTTACCGTATGCGTTGATACGGGTCATTCAAACAAGGCTATGCGTTACGGTAATCCGACTCCGGCAGATGTTATACGCCGTCTCGGGAAAAGCGTTACGCTGCTTCACCTTAACGATAACGATACGCTGACCGATCAGCATAAAATACCCAAAACCGGCTGCATTGACTGGAACGGCGTTATGGACGCGCTTGATGAGATCGGCTACGGCGGTATATATAACATGGAGCTTAATCTGCGTCATTTCGGTGATAATTTCCTGATTGAGACCGCCGAGTTTGCCGTTAAGGTAATGCGCAATATGCTGACAGAAAGATACGGCAAAAACGCAGTATCCGAAAAAAAGCTGTAAAACAGGTGATTAAAAATGCTTGAAACAAGGCTTGTATCCTCCCTTGCAAAAATATTTCCCGACGAAATATCAGGCAGCACACTCGAAAGCGCAACCGCCCTTTCAAACGAACCGTTTTCCTTTCAGGTCGCATTTAAAAATGCCGATTTAAAAAGCGATGCAGTGCAGATATATGTGCGTATAGAAACGGATATAGGCCTCCGAAATATATCCGAATATAAGGTAGGCTTTGTTCCGGTTTTAAGAGCCGCGCCGCAAAATGCCGACGGTTATTTTGAGCGGCGGCAGCCGGGTCTTTATCCCGATATGCTGCTTGAAAGAAATGTGCGTTCCGAAATTGAAAACGACGGCTTTTGGTACGATAAATACTGCGAGCAGAATGAAAACAATCAGCTTAATTCCATAGCAGAGGCATACCAGGGGCTGTGGTTTACCGTGAATGAGGCGGGAGAAAATATCAAGCCGGGTAAATACAAGATTGCGGTTGTTTTTTACAGCTCGCGGGAAAATGCCGAAATCGGCAGAAGCGAGCTTTCACTGGAAATCAAAAACGCGCGTATCACAGCCGAAGCGCCTTTATACACCTGCTGGTTACACTGCGACTGCCTTGCGGATATATACAAAACCGAAATGTTTTCAGACGAGCACTTCCGCATTATTGAATCCTTTGCAAAAAAAGCAGCGGAAACCGGTATGAACACGGTGCTGCTGCCGGCGTTTACTCCGCCGCTCGATACCCCTGTGGGCAAGGAGCGCCCAACCGCGCAGCTGGTGGGGGTCACCCTTAAAAACGGCGGCTATTCCTTCGATTTTTCACTTATGGAAAGGTACATCCGCATAATGCTTAAATGCGGAATAAAATATTTTGAGCATTCGCATCTATTCACACAGTGGGGTGCAAAGGCGTCACCGAAAATAATTGCGGATACCGAAAGCGGCAAAAAACGGATATTCGGCTGGGAAACCGATTCAAGGAGCGAAGAATACAAGCGATTTTTGAAGGAATATCTTAAAGCGCTTATGCCGTTTCTTAAGCGGCTCGGTATAAAAAGCAATACCTTTTTCCATATTTCGGATGAGCCGCAGAAAAAGGATATAGATTATTATAAAAGCGCCTTTAAAACCGTAAAGCCGGAAATCGGGGACTGCAAAATCACAGATGCCCTTTCAAATTACGAATTTTTTGAAAACGGATGTATCGACATTCCCGTGGTTGAGGTCTGCTCATCGGATATTGACCGCTTTATAAACAGCTGTGAAGACTTTTGGGTTTATTATACCGGTGAAATAATGACCGGCGGTTACCCCAACCGCAACATAACTGTCACGGGCGCCCGCAACAGAATAATAGGCATACAAATGTATTATACCGGAGCTAAAGGCTTTCTGCACTGGGGCTTAAATTATTATTATGATGTTTTAAGCCATGGGCTGTTCAACCCCGCAGAAAACCCCGGCGGATATTTTCAGGTGCCCGGCAGCTCGTTTATAGTTTACCCGGGCTGCGGCGGAGAAGCGATACCGTCTGCACGGATGAAGGTATTTTCAGAAGGTCTTAACGATTACAGGGCGCTTTGCACCCTTGAAAAATTCATCGGGCGCGAGAAGACCCGTAAGTTTATTGCCGACTTTTTCGGCAAGGTCGATTATCACCTCTGCCCCGATAACGACAGTCTGCTTTGCTTCCGTGAAAGGCTTAATGAGGCTTTGGAGAGTGCATACAAAGCACTTTGAGTGTGAAAACCACCGACATACTGTAACATTTAATATTAAACGCCATAAACTGTATTAACAGCCTATGGCGTTTATTTTGTTTTCAGGCAGGGAAAAAACATGAAAAAAATTACAGTTCTCGGCGGCGACAGCCGCCTTAAAATCGCCGCAGAGCAGCTCCGCGGCTACGGTTACACGGTAAAAACTCCCGATTTCCCCGAAGCCGGGGACTTAAGCGGCTGCGATGTACTGCTGCTGCCCGTGCCGACCACGCGCGACGGAGAGACTCTGTTTGCCCCGGAGTGCCGCAAAGAAATATATCTTTCCGATATTGCAAGGCTTGTACCTGACAGCACGCTTATACTGTCCTGCAACTACATGTTTGAAGGGAAAAACTGCATAGATTACAGAAAAAACGACGCTTACTGCCTCCTCAACGCCGTTCCGACAGCCGAGGGCGCGATTGCTCTGGCAATAGAAAAAACTCCTTTTACCCTATGGGGAAGCCGCATTTTGGTAATCGGCTGCGGCAGGGTCGGCAGAATACTGGCGGGACGGCTCAAATCGCTCGGCTGCCGGGTTACGGTGAGTGCAAGGAAAGCGTCGGATTTCGCACTGATTTCGGCAATGGGCTGTTACGCCGCAAAAACCTCCGAAATAAAAAAGCATCTTAACTGCGATATCATATTCAACACCGTTGACGTTAAGGTGATAGAGGACGGAGATTTTGAAAACTGCACCGCCGAGCTTATTATAGATCTGTCAAGTCACGGCGGATATGATTCCGCCGCGGCCGAAGCTGCCGGCATTACAGCGCTTAAGGCTCCCGGTCTGCCGGGAAAGACCGCGCCGCAAACCGCAGGAGAAATTTTAGCAAGAAGCGTGCGTGAAATTATAACGACTACTATTTAAAGAGGAGAACGATATGAGAAACATAACCGTTGGGTATGCGTTCTGCGGCTCTTTCTGCACTATTAAAAAATCTCTGGAGGCACTGAAGGAGCTTGCAAAGAATGATATTAAAATTATACCTATAATGTCACAGACAGTGTATTCGACCGACACCCGCTTCGGCTCTGCCGCATTTCTTCGCGAGGAGGTGGAGGATATCTGCAAGGCAAAGATCATACACGATATCGCCGCCGCAGAGCCGATAGGCCCGAAAAATCTGCTTGATATCGCAGTGGTGTCGCCCTGCACGGGAAATACAATTGCCAAAACTGCCCTAGGCATCACCGATACACCGGTCACAATGGCGGTAAAGGCGCATTTGCGTAACAACAAGCCCGTAGTGCTGGCGATAGCCACAAATGACGCGCTCGGCGCTTCGGCAAAGAATATCGGGCTTCTGCACAATATGAACAACATTTATTTCGTCCCCTACCGTCAGGATGATCCCTTCGGTAAAAACAATTCGCTGGTCTGTGATTTTTCGCTCTTGACCGAAACGGTCGAAAAGGCGCTTTCGGGCGAGCAATTGCAGCCGGTCATACTTTAGCAAAAAAACTGCCTCCCTTTATAGGAGGATATCCTGTCTGTCACTAAACCAAAAAATTTATTTTTGCGGCGGTAACGCCGCAATTTTCGTTTTTCCGGTGACATGTGCGGCGGAAAAACACCTTGTAAGCGAAAAATCGCTGAATAAGCGGTTTTTCAAGGGCACTGGGGTGGTATTGGCGGGGATAGAGCGCAGTCCGAAAATCCGTGATTTTCGAGCGAGCGGCATTCCCGTAGGGGAGCGTGTCGACTTTTTCGACACGCGCTGCCTCCCCTTATAAGGGAGGCAGCATACGAAGCTATGCAATATTTAAATTTCGAACAGTATCCGCCTGTGCTCCGACTCAACATCCGGCACTTCCGTTTCACAGATATTGTTAAGCGGTGCAAAGCTGCTGCCGTTTTCACTTGTATAAATGCATTTTGCGGCATTTGTAAGGCTTAGCTCTCCTACATTATCGGCACACTCGGAATCTGTTCCCAAGAGTAAATATCCGTGGCCCAGTTTAATATGCGTGTTCCTGTATTCGGGGCAATCCGCCTGCAGCCTTATGAGCGGAATATCAAATTCCACAGTCAAATCGCATTCCTTTTCGGATATGCTTATTAAGGCAAAATCTCCCTCCGAATTAATTTTTATCGGCGTTCCGTCCTTTAAAATTCTTAAATTATCGGCGTATTTAGGTATGTAAGCCTTAAAAATCAAATTATCCCTTTGAGGGTTGACAATACGGAAATCGGTTTTTCCGATATAAGGATATTCCGTTTTTTCGGTTATTTCGGTTTCGCCGAATTTGTATAATCCGTCGTTATAATAAAGAATTTCAAAGGTATTGCCGTCTCGCAGAATTTGGTTTTCGGCGCAATAAGCCAAACCGTCTCCGCCGCGCATGGTGCAGCACCAATAGGCGATACTCATATCCTCGCCGACAGGTCTTATAAAATCCTTGCCGTAACCTACACACACATCAAGTCCGAAGCCGCCGTTAGGTCTTAAGGCATAGCCCAGTGCATTAAGATAAATTTTATGAAACCAAGCTAAATAATCGGAATTATGCGTCAGCTTATAAAGCTCGACGGCGCACATAACCGAATCCACAACGGTGCACGGCTCTGTCCAGGACGGACGGCCGAACCAGTTTATATTTGCGTAATTCTCGGTCATTCCCTCGTTTACATACAGCTTGAATATTCTCTCCGCGGTTTCAAGGTACTTTTTCTCATCGGTAATCTTATACAGCCGTATTACCCCGCGCGTTGCCGAAAGGGTGGCATGGGTCTGCATTTGAAGCCCCGCAAAATCAATTTTTGAGAAAACACCGTACATCTCGGTCAAAAGCGGAAGCAGCTCCCATCTTTTAAGCTCAAGACACGCCTTTGACAATGCGTCCATACATATAAATGCGCAGCCTATATCGGTGGAAAGGTGCCAGCAGCCGCATCTTCCGCTGTTTTCACCGCTGAAGCCGCCGCCGTTATTTTTATTCCTTTCAATTGGATATTCGCAATAATGGGTCTTTGCTTTTAAATAGAGATTGTTTATTATGTTTTCAATCAGATTATATATTTCCTCTTTGCCTGTTATCAGATAGTATTCGATAAGACCGCTTAGCAGCCAGTTGTGACCTGCAAGCTGCTGCTCGCTGAACTCGCCGTCGGGGAACACCTTGCCAAGATAGCCCATTTCGTTAAGATGCTCGCCCAAAGCGTCTATGATCTGCTCAAGGAACGCGGGCTCGCGCCCGGTTGCCTCACAAAGGCGCACAAGGGCTAAAATCGTTCTGCCCTCCCAGTCGCCGTACCACGCCGATTTATCGGCGGTGAAAATATAATCGGCACGGTAGCGGTAGCTTTCAAGAATACTGTAATTGAGCAAAAGCCTATATGCCAAATCACCGCGCACAGCTGTTGTTTTTTCCATTTTATCACCCAAAAAATTAAAATACGCCGCTTAAACGTTTATCAGCATAATTACCGGCATAAGAATTTCCGCCCTTTGCTTCACAGTCAAAGCTATGCCATCCGTAAAAAATTCAACAGGCTTAAGCTCCCCGTCACAATCTAATACTCTGACGGATTTTACACTGCGGTCGGTAATAAGCCGAATATCCGGCAGTACATCCAAGCCGATATTAAATACCGCGCAAAAAAGCTCGCCCTCGTTCGCGGTATACGCCGCACGCAAAAGCACCTCGGCGTCTCCCGGATAATATATCGGCAGATTTCCGCTTTCGCTGAGCAGCTCAGCCATTTGTTTTTTGCGGGATTCGTTTAAGAAAGAAAACGCCTCGCAATAATTATATTCCGTTCGCGGCGTGCCGCAAAAAGCAACGACCGTGCCGCCCGCCGCGTTCTTAAAGCGTGTAACGGCGGGGAAAAGCGTTTCACGCTGCTTTCCGCCGATTATGTGATAAGCCTCGGAGCAGACCTCCACAGCCGAATCAAGCGGTATCAGCCTATGTATCCCCACCTGAGCCGAACAATCGTTTCCGTTCACATACAGCCTTTCTCCGCTGACATTCTCTCCGTTCCACGGCACGGCTTCTACACCAGTGTATTCGCCGAAGCCCCGCTCAAACAGTCTTTTTGCCGTATGAGCCGATAAAAATGCCGTTCCGCTGAGTATTTTTTTAAGCTCCTCATCGGAATATATCTCATCATCGAAGCCGTCCATGAAAACCGCACCGCCCGGCTCGTTTGAAAAATACAGCGGGAAGCCGAGTCTTTCAAGCACATGCGAATGCCACCCGTTTTCGGGGCTGCCGCTCCAGCCAAGCGCCAAAAAAGGCGTATCGGGCAGGGGTATTCTGCAGCCTAAGTGCTTCAGGGTAGAAGTAAGCCGGTTTAAGGTATTATAAAATCCCGTGTGATCTCCCAAAATTTCCCTGTATGCTTTTCCGCTTTCGGGTTCAAACGATGAAAGCCGTGTTATCCAGTGCTTTGCACCGCCGCAGCCCTCTATTATCGACGCGGTAAAATGCGCGTGCAGATTAGAAGCGCTTGTGCTGTAGCGGTTTTGCGGGCAGGTATCGGTTTCGGCAAGCAAATGATCCGCCTTGTGCCGCAGCATATTTGCCTGACATGCCGCCATATACATTACGGGGGTAAAATTTCTGGCTCCCGCAGATGTATACCGCGAGTTATTTACGCGCACAATAACGGGATTGCCGCGCCCCGCCAGAATTTCCGCAATTTTGCCCGCGAATTCCGCCGCGTTGCCGCAGGCGCAGAAGCAGCCGGGTATTGACGGATTGACCGAATCTATGCCGTCCCGCATTGCCCTTGCGGCATTAATAAGCGACTCACCCTGCGTTTTGAAAAATACCTCGCGCAGCGCCGTGTCGTTTTCATCAAAAATGCGGCGGCAAAGCTCGGAGCGCGTCAATTCCTCGCCCGTCAGCTCATTTATCCGCGCCATATGCAGCCCGCAGGCACACCCTCTGCCGGGACGCGCCATAAGCCTGAAATCGTCGTCAACCATAATAATTTTCGGCCTGTGCTTTGCAATAGTCGCAAATTCATTGAAAAAATGTCTTTTAAAGCCCTCGTCATACGGGCAGCAAACATATTCCGTTCTGCCGTTCGCCATGCCGACATACTGCGTAAAGGGCGACGCCTCGTCAAGCGGATAGCCATGTCCTATGGTCGCCTGCACCAAAACGCCGCATTCAAGCCCCATCTCGGCCAGCCTGTCTCTGAATAAATCATATTTACGGCACAGCTGCTCTGCCTTCCCGATAACCGGATTGCCCTCGGGCACCAGCTTCATCATAAAGAGCGCACAGCTTGCGGTTCCGTTTTCATACTGTGCCTTTATATCCTCGCATATTTCCTCGACATGCGTATCGTCAAGCGGCATTATAGTATAATTATACATACCTTCTCCTTTTAAAAAGCTGCCGCACATTTATAAAATGCGGCAGCCGAAACAGCACCCATACTGTTATTTCTTTATGGATTTCTTTTTTCTGACGGCAATAATTATTATCACCGCTGCCAATACGCCGGCTGCAATTACGGCGCCTATTATAATCCATATATAATTATTTGAAGCTTCTTCCTGTGTGTCATCCGATTTGGCAGGTGTCTTTTTGCCGTTGTCGGGCTTCTCTACATTGTCCTCTGTCGGCTTGATTTCCTCCGATGTGTTATCATCACTGCTCGTATTTTTGTCCTTTGTGTCGGTATTCTGATTATTATTCTTATTACCGTTCGGACCTTCGGGCAGCTTATCATCGGCAAGATTTTTAATACTGTGAATAGTATCCGAGGTTCTGACAATCATTACATCATCAAAGAATATGCTTGTATTTCCGTCGGACACAAACGCAATCCATGGCGTTCTTGCCGTAAACGAATATGTGACCTCTGTCCATTCGTTTTGTTTAAGCGAGGATACCGACAGCATTTTTTCAACACCGTTGTTCTTTTCCAGTACATCCGGCCATGTTTTGAATGCTAAGGATATGTTACCGGAAGCGCCTGCGGTATCGGTCATTATCCAGAATTTGAGCTTATATTCCGCACCTACGGTCAGCTCGTCGTCATAATTCACCAGGAATTCATCGCTGACCGAGGCAAGACCCTTTCTGTGGATTGCTTTGCTTCCGCCATGAACTTTATCGGCAACATATCCTGCTACGCCCGGTCTGTAATATTCGTGGTCTTCGCCGAGGTCGTATTCGGTAGCGGGATAGTTTTCAAAATCCTGCACTACCGAGGTCAGTTCCCACTTAGCATAAAGCGTCAACTTACCGGCGGGGAATATAGTCTCGGTGAATTTGCACTGCAGCTCGCTGTATACATACCAGCCTTCAAAGCGATAGCCCTCGCGCACAGGGTTAGGCAAAACAAGCTTTGCGCCTATAAGCCCCTCAATCGGCGGAACCGTAACACCCTCTGCGTTTGTCACAAAATCAATTCTTGTTTTTCTGGCTGTTGCCGTGGCACTGCGTTTTATTCTCGGATAGAATATGCGCAGTATAGGCATTGTATCGTCAACCGTCATCCATACCTTATCATAGTCAAGCCCAGGCATACCGCTTTTTGCGTTTACACCGCACATATTGTCGGCGTTAACAAAGGTTACGCCGAGTCCAACGGCAACGCCGAAGGTATAAACATTTTCATATGTGTTTCCTGCGGCTATCAAATCTCCTCTGCCGTCCACTATTTGATCGAAATCGGCAGTGCAGGCATAGCAGTTTCTGATAATGGAATCAGGAGCGAAAGCATTGCCCAAAAGCGCACCGCAGCGTGAGCCGCCTATCAGCTTTCCTACAAAATAGCTGTCTTCGATTTTAATCGGAGAGGGCGTACCCGAAACCATACCACCCGCGAAATTGCCGCGCACGATTACGGAGGTATCGGCAAAGCAGCCGCTTATGACCGGGTAATTTTCCTCTTTTACCTCGTATTCCTCTCTCCAGTTCTTAACATACGCCGCAAATGCCGCGCCGTATGCCTCGTTTTTAACGGTGGAAACGTCAATATAACTGTCAAGTATGCCGACATTTTTAATTGAAGCCTTTGTATCGATTCCGGGTATAAGTGCGCCGCGCACGTTATCAGCTTCGGTTCTAATATAAATACCGGATACAATGTGTCCCTGTCCGTCCAAATGACCCGCAAAGGCGTTGCTTATACCGAAGGTCACATACCAGTGATTCAGCTTTTTGCCGTCATACCAGTTTTCGCTTGAGGTATCATTAAGCTTTATGTCCTCTGTCAGTACATAATATGCCGGAGTATCATTGTACACGGTATGCTCCGAAACCATTTTGTAAAGCTGTTCGCCTGTAGCAATTTGGTATGGGTCTTCTTCGGTACCTGTGCCTCCCGCATAATCCTCCGCTTTAAGTCCGCTCCAGATCTGACCCGGAACACCGTCGGTTGAAGAATCGGACGATTTCTGATCCATATGCGGGTAGTCGTTTTCAACCGTGTTCCAAATAGTATCCCATTTAAGTTCGGGCATAGCGTTCCTTGCGGATTCGCCTATTATCTGTTCCTCTTTTACAACATTGACCGCTATGTTCTGCGCATCGCCGTGCCTTGCCTGTGACTGCGAAACGGTGGAATATCTTATTCCCGATGGCATACCGAAGGATTTGTCAATCGCAACGCAGCCTACGGTATAGCTGTCCGTAACGTTCGCGGTACCCCACGAATCGCCGTAAAAACCGCCGGCATAGTTAGATTTATTTTCAAAGCTGCCCACGAAATAACAGCTCGTAACATCCACAGAGCCTGCGCTTACCCCGCCTATCAGTCCGCCGACAGCCGCAGCCGCACCGAATATCGAGTCTCTTACGGAGCATTTGCTTATTCTTACGTTTGAGCCGGTTTGAATATATCCCGCGATACCGCCGAGATAGCAGTTACCTTCTCTCCTGCCGCTCAAATACGCTTTTCTTATGTTTACTCCCACAACGTTGCCTCTGCCCGCAAGCACGGGAATCAAGCCGCATTTTTCGGAAATATTATTACAATAAAGCCCGTATACCGTGTAGCCTTTACCGTTAAGTCTGCCCTTAAAGCCCGTGTTGGGCTCGGTAAAGTTAACGCTGTACCATGAGTTCAGCTTTGCCGCCGTATACCAGTTTTCCGCCTTTACATCGTTAAGATAAATATCCGCCGCCAGCTCATAATAAGCACCGGGCTCGGGGTCTGTTGAAAGGCAGTGCTCCTTTACCATTTTATAAAGCTGCTCCGCGGTTTCGATTATATACGGATCGCCCTTTTCGCCGCTGCCGCTCTTATATCCCGCGGCGGTTTTGCCGCTCCAGACCTCGCCCTTTTTGCCGTCGTAATAATCGCCTACCGGCGCGTCCGAAACATTTTTGCCCGCGGTGCTTCCCTTTATTATCGGGTAACCGCTTTTATTTATCTCCCAAACATCCCAACCGAGATTCGGCATGTTTACCTTTGCCGCGTCGCTCTGCATTGCGCTCTCGCCGCTGACTGCGGTGAGGTTAACGCCCTGCGAAATCCACCAGCTGTGTGCCGAATACAGAGTTCCGTCCGAAATGGCGGAAGCGTCATTAAGATAGGGCGCCAAATTACCGGTTATAAATGCAACCACGGAATATGAATTGACAATTCTGAGATAGGATGTTGCCAAAACATTCGAGGCTACTATTCCGCCGCCCCAGCCGCTGCCTGCGGGATTTCCGTAATCATTGAATTTGGCAGCCGAGCCGCAGTATTCAACAGTTATCTTGGCATAGTGTCCGCAGCCGATAATTCCGCCGACATGGCAGTTTGCAAGATCACTGAAGTTAACGGTGTTATCCACCACGCATTTTGAAACCGTGATTACCGATGCCTTGTTTCCGGGTGCTAAATCTATGCAGCCCAAAATTCCGCCCATGTATACATCGACATTGTTATTGGGCGCGGCATATGCATACCGCACATTAACATTTGATATTACGGCATTGCCGTTAGCTCTCGGAATAAGTCCGTATGCGTATTTTTCCTTGTAGGTTCTGTAGTACATACCGTAAACGGTGTGTCCCTGACCGTCAAAATGCCCCGCAAAGCCCTGGTACATCCAGGTGGTGTCTCCGTGCGACGCCCATTCCTTAGGATTATTGTTAAGCCAGTTTTTATCCTTGATATTATTTAAGAATATATCCTTTGTTAAAACAAAGTATAAATTTTCGGAATTTTCCTTTGTAAATGAGGTGTTTGAGGAAAAGCCGTAAAGCTGCTCCGCGCTGCTTATCTTATAAGGATTTTCCTTTGTGCCCTCACCCTCGAATTTTGTATCGGACGAGCCGTCCCATATCTCAAGGTCGCTGCCGCTGCCGTTCTCATAGGCGGTGCTGCCCTTAATTGTGGGATAAGCGCCTTCATTTGCCTGCCAAACATCCCAGCCGAGCTTCGGCATATTGTTCTCTGCGCCCTTGCCCTGCATCGAAGCCTCGCTTGCAACCGGAGCAAGATTAACTCCGCCGTCGGTCGCCCACCAGCTTTGAGTGGAATACAGTGTACCGTCGGAAATGTCCGCCGGCTTTATGCCGCCCATCCAGCCCGATACAAAGGCAACAACCGAGTAGGAGTTGATTATTCTGACATATTCCGCTCCCCAGTGCCCCGGCGCACAGATTATACCGCCGCCCTTTCCGGCTGACGGATTGCCGTAATCGCTGAATTTAGCTGCCGAGCCGCAGTAGCTTACAGTCGCCTTTGATTCGCGAACAGGCCCTATTATGCCGCCCAAAAGGCTGCCCGAAATCCTGCTGAAATCCACCGTGTTATCAACAACGCATTTGCTTATTTTAACATTTGCCTGATACCCTGGGGAATAATCTCCGTTGTTCTTCTGAACAAAACCGACTATACCTCCCATATGAAACTCAACCGAATTGTTAGCCGCGGCAAACGAATGCCTAAGGTTAACATTAGTAATTTCGGCATTCCCCGTTACCATGGGTATAAGACCGTATGTTCCGCCTGCGGTGTAGTTATCGTAATACATACCGTAAACGGTGTGTCCCTGACCGTCGAAAAAACCGGAGAAGCCGAGCGCTGCGTCGTTTGCCGCGTTTGCTCCCATTTTCGCCCATTCTCTCGGCGAATTGTTCATCCAATCGGAGCTTGAAACATCGTTCAGATAAATATCGTTCGTAAGCACATAGTACTTTTGCTCGGAATCCTTAACATTTACCCTTGCGGTAGCAAAGCCGTAAAGCTCCGCCGCGCTTGTTATTTTGTAAGGATTGTCTTTTGTGCCGGCGCCCTCAAATTCGGTATCGGACGAGCCGTCCCATACCTTTGTTTTTCCTGCGCCCGAAACCGCAATGCTTTCAATAAACAGGGACGAACAAAGCACGGCAATTACCGAAACTACCGCCGCAATTCTTGACAGCGTATCGGTTTTGAATTTAAACCTCATTTGTTTACCACCTCTACCGTAGGTATTTAAAATCTAAAAGTTAATTTGCAAAGTATATTTTCGACCTGTCGTTTTTTTGGTACAGTCTTATGTAATCGATATCATAGTCAGCCTTTGTGAAATTACTGCCGACAGTAACGTTCTTTGCCCACTCGCCGCCCGAGGTACTTGTATACCCGGGTGTAAAAATGTGATTGTTGAGTATCAGGCAATGCGGGTCGTGAAAGCCCTGCATACCGCCGCTGCCGCCTATATTTTCGGCAAGCTTATATGTACTGTAGCGCGTGCCGTCAACAAACATTGATATTTCATACGGCGTCCACAGCATACCGTAGATATGCCAGCCGCCGTCGGATATATCGAATGTGCCGTTTTTTACGGACGAAGAACGGACGCCGTATTTCTTTATGTTCTCTTCCTCTTCCCACCATTTGTGAAGCTGCGAAGAGACCGAATTATTGCCGAATACCTCAAAAATGTCTATTTCGGTAAAATAATCCGCCTCCGGCTTACAGCCGAGCTTTTCGGCAATTTCTGCGCCCTCGGGGTTTACATTGCTTTTCATCCAAAGCGACGGCCAAACCCCCTGTCCCACAGGCACCCGTGCCCTCATTTCAAGATAACCGTATTTAAAGGTCATGCTTCTGCCGGTCGTAACCGATTTTGAGGTTTTATAGCCGCTGCCCGTTTTTGAGGAGCGCAGCCGCAGGCAGCCGCCGCCGTCTGCGCCCGAGTCCCGTATGACTGCCGCAACATCGGAGGTTGCGGCAGTCGTAAGGTCCGAATAGCCGTACATATAGTCGGTAAACGCCCATTTGCTCCCGTCTATTTCGGTGCCGTTGAATTCATCCGAAAAAACGAGCTTATAGCCTTCGTCACGCGTTTTTAAAAAAAAGCAACAGCCTTTTTTACTCTTATAAGGTCAAGAACATTGACCGCATTATCATTATTGACATCGGCAATCCTGTTCTCTGCCGATTCAGCGCCCAAAATAATCTTTTTGAGCATCGTCACATCGCCCGCGTCGGGTGCGTCGCTGTCCTCGGCGTTCACATCGTAATTGCGAAGACCTCTGTTCTTTAAGAGCTTTTCACCCGTGCCGTACCATGCGTCACTGTCAAATTTCAAATCGGAATAGCCCGACGCCTTTACCAGACCTTCCCATGAGTCGCGGTCGAATCCGATATAATATGCGTTCGAGAAGCTGTATGCTCCGGGAATTTTGCACTCCCAATTTGACGACTGAAGATTGACTGCCGCCGTATGCCAGCCGTATGTATAGAAATCCTTGATGGTTATATTCGCATATCCGCCCCATACATCCGCATATGCGCCGCCCTTGGTTGCGGTCCCGCCGAGCACGGCAGAGGAATAAGAATCGCTTACGGTTATTTTTGCAAGCGCACACCCTATAATTCCCGCAGTGCGTGTTCCGGTAACCTGAACGGTATCATCCGCAGAACACCCGGAAATCACAACCTCACCCGAGGAGATTCCCGCAGTGCCGTTTGTAGCTCCTACAAACGCGGCAGCCCAAACACCGTTTATATACGATTTTCTGATATGCAGATCGGTTATCGAGGAATCGGCGCCGATATTTGCTATAAGACCGGCATATTTATTACCGCTCAAATTATCGTTTGCCGAATAAAGACCGTAAATTGTGTGACCGTTTCCGTCAATGTGTCCCCTAAACGGAGTTTCGTTGCGTTCCCATGTCCACCAGTTGTGTGCCGGAGCGGACATTCCCCAGCTCTTGTAAAGGGTAATATCGTTAAGATAAATATCGGAAGTTAAAAGGTAATATTTACCTGTTTCACTTGTCTCAGCCATTTTTCTCAACTGCTCCGGAGTAGCTATGAGATACGGGTCGCCCGCTTCGCCTGTTCCGCCGTCATACGCTGCGGCGGCGGTTCCGTCCCATACCTCATACTCGGGCTTAATGAACGCGGTGCTGCCCTGTATAGTCGGGTAAGCGCCCTTATTTGCCTGCCATACATCCCAGCCGAGATTCGGCATGTTAACCTTTGCGGCATCGCCGAACATCGCGGCGGAGCCGTCCACCGGAGTCAGGTTAACGCCGCCCGAGGTTGCCCACCAGCTCTGTGTGGAATACAACGTGCCGTCGGAAATATCAGCGGGTTTTATGGCGTTAAGCCAACCGCAGGTGAAAGCAACAACAGAATAAGAATTTAATATCTTCACAGACTCCGCTGCCCAGTTTCCGGGCGCGCAGATAATTCCGCCGCCGTTGCCCGCGGGATTGCCGTAGCTGTTGAATTTTGCTGCCGAACCGCAATACTGAACAGTAACCTTTGATTCACGCACGGGGCCTACTATACCGCCTATAAGTCCGGTAAGATTACTTAAATCCACGGTTTCATCCACGACACATTTGGTGATTTTAACGTTCGCCTGATAACCGCTTGCGTAATTGTCATTGTTTCTATCGATAAACCCGACTATGCCGCCGAAATGAATATTTGTGCTGCCGTTTGACTCCGCATAGGCATAACGCAGATTGACATTGGTTATTTCGGCGTTACCAACCGCTTTCGGAATAAGTCCGTAAGAATAGTTGACAGTATAATTCTTATAGTACATACCGTAAACTGTATGACCCTGACCGTCAAAATGCCCGGCAAAGCCATGCGCCGCCCACTGATATTTATAGTTACTCGCCCATTCTCTTGGGTTGTTGCTCAACCAGTTGCCGGCAGTAACATCGTTAAGATATATGTCTTTGGTTAAAACATAGTATTTATCCTTTGAATTTTCCAAAGTAAAATCAGTATTGGATGAAAAACCGTAAAGCTCCTCTGCGGTTGTTATTCTGTAAGGATCCGCCTTTGTGCCCGAGCCCTCGTATTCGGTATCGGCAGATCCGTCCCATATTGCCGCTGCCGTGTTCGCCGCGGATACGGGATAAATAACAAACATTGAAATTAAAAGCGCCATAGAAAGGAAAATAGAAAATACTCGCCTGCCAGTAAAATTGCCGAAGTCAGATTTCATTTTTGATCACCTTTCCGTAAATTATTTTTTTATTTTGTTTGCTTGGCAACAAAATCGTTCAGGGTTTTAACATCATTGTTAACCGTGTTATTGACCGCAGAAATAGCGGTTTCAATTTGCGACGGGTCGTTCTTCGCAATATCGCCCAAAACCTCGGTAGCGTTACCCGTAACGCCGCGCGTACCGTTTATAAGCGAAAGATTTTTCTTTTCGGTGGTAACGCCGCTTGTAATCTTGAAGAAGAAGGACTCGGCAGCGGAATTTATAAACGCCGATGAGGTATTGTAGTTATTGACATCGAGATAATACCTTAAGAACAGACCTGCGGCAACCGGGTTTTTAGAGCCCTTTACAATGCCCCAGCCGCGGAAGAGTCCGGTAGTTACCGCCTTTTGGCTCTTGCTCCAATCCGGGAGATAGGTGAAGCCTATGTTATCGGCATTCATCTTTGACCAGTAGCCTGTCTTTTTAAGACCGTAAGCGTTTGTAAGCGCTATTCCCACCTTGCCGTTTATGAAATCGTCGCGCAGATTGTAATCGTTAAGTCCCTTTATAAGACCATCCTTAAGGCAGGTTGCAAGATAGCGCGAAACATCCTTAAGCTTCGAGTCTATTCCGTTGGAGAACTTGCCGTTTTCCCATTTGTAATAGGAAACGCCTGTGCAGCCGAGAACGGTTTCCCAGTCGAGGTAGCCGCCGATGTAATCGGAGCCCAACGCCTTAACATCCTGCATTGCCTTCTTCATGGTATCGAATGTCCAGTTGCCCGCCTTGTAATATTCCTCGGGAGTGGTTATGTTGTTTTCGTTAAACAGCTTTTTGTTATAGAAAACGCAGTCAACCTCGTTCCAAATATTTCCGACCGTATTTACAAGATAGGTCTTTCCGTTTATAGTGGAAAGATTGAACATACCCTGATCCCATATCGGATCGGTTTTATCTATCTGCGCGGTATCGATAGGCTGCAGGCAGCTGAGAGCCGCCGGGAAATCGTTATTGCAGAAATAAATATCGGGCGGATTGCCCGCGGCAATACGGCTTGCTATACTCATTGAATAATCAAGCTGACCTACAAGATCAAGCTGAAATTTTATGCCGTATTTCTTTGTAAAATCCTCTACGACCTTGGCGTCCTCATTCTTTTTCGGGTCTGCCCAGGTGGCGTACCTTACCGTAGTGCCCCTATACTTCTTTGCAAGCTCCGCAAAGTTATCGGGCATTTTTGTGTTGTTCTTTTTGCCGCCCGAGGTTGCTTGGGAGGATGAGGTCTTGCCGCCCTTGCTGTCGGTTTTTCCGGAGGAATCCCCCGAGGTCTGCCCGCTTGTGCCCGACTGATATTCATACACGATTTCAACATCGTCGGACAAGGAGCCGTCGTCACTGCTGCTCTTTTTGCAGGCGGTAAACGATGCCGTCATTGCCAATGCCAAAAGAAGACAGAAAATTCTTTGCTTTTTCATTTTTTTTTAAATCCTTTCAGAAAAAATTTTTATAATTAAAATTTTCAGTGTCGCCTTCACCTCCGTATAATTATCCGGTAATGCCGACTCTGTCGATACTTTCAATAAACCACTTCTGCAGAATCATGTACATGATAAGCATAGGCGCTATGAAAAGTATGCACGCCGCCATAACAATAGCCATAGACTGCGGGTCGCGCGGCTGAAACAGCAGCCCCGCCTTATCGCTGAGCGCCGCCTCCAAACGCGTTACCTGCAGCGCAAGAGGATAGTCTCCCAAAAGGTACATTCCGCTTAAGGTCGAATCGTTCCAGTGCCAAATTACCGAGAAAATAAATACGGTGATTATAACGACAGAGGATGACGGCACGGCGATATTGCAGAAGGTGCGGATAGGCCCTGCGCCGTCAACCCATGCGGCTTCCTCAAGCTCGCGCGGCAGACCCTTGAAAAACTGTATGTAGATATAAATGAGGATTCCCGATTTAAGCCCCACCCCGAAAAGCGCGGGCAGCCAAAAGGTTACCGCCGAGCCTAATATATTGGGTCTTAAGTCCACCCCGGTAATTTTATTTACCAAAGCCAATATACCCAAGAAATCAAGATGCGAATAATTTATCATTCGCGGAATCAAAAGCATCATATCGGGCACGATTATCGTTAAAAACAGCAGCGCCAGCTTTATCCTTTTGCCCCTGAACTCAAATCTTGCAAAGCCGTATGCCGCGACCGCGCAGGAAACCACCTGTATAAGCCCTGCGGCAATTTCGTTTTTTAAGGTAGACAGCAGCGAGGTTGTGTAATCAAGACACAGCACGGCTGTTTTGTAGTTTTCCTTAATGCTCAAATCGCTCGGAATCCAAATACGCGACGAATTTAAAAAGGCGTATTTGCTTTGCAGTGACGAAACTATCATATAAAGCATAGGGTATATCACTATATAACCGACCGCTATTAAAAACGCCATTCTGAAAATCGAGTAAAATACCCGACTTGTGCGTTTTCCGACTGCTTTGAGCCGCACGGCGTCCCCGTCTGAAATTCGGCAGAAGCCATTATTCATTTTAAAGCCTCCTTTAAAAGAACCTTATTCACCCCAGCGGCGCATAAGCGTATTCTTATACAGCAATATTATAATTGCCATCATTCCGCCGAAAATTAAGAAGTAAAACCACAGCATTGCCGAGGAGCGGTCGTATATACCGCCGCACATCATATTGTAGGTCTGCTGTATTATAATTCCCCTTGTGCTTATTATCAGCTCAACCATTGTGAATATCGATACCAAAAGCGTCACCCTTGAAAGCATGGGGAAGGTTATAAACCAGAATTCCTCCCACTTTGTCGCGCCCTCAACGCGCGAAGCCTCGTAAAGACTGCCGGGAATCGACTGCAGACCCGCCAAAAACAAAACCGTTTGTATTCCGCAGCTCCATATAAGATCGAATATTTTGCTTATTGTCGAGGTCATATATTCCGCCGCCTTACCGTCTATCTGCAGCTTGGTTACTATATCGTCAACCGAAAGCATTCCCGCAGTGTAGGACTTTGAAACACCCATATTGGTAAGGTCGCTGCCGGTCGTTCTGAAAAGCCACGATATTACAGGCCCCGTCGCAATTATTACCGGAAGGAAATAAAGTGCCCTGAAAAAGAGTCTTCCGCGGAAATTCTGATTGAGTATCAGCGCCAGCACCAGGCTTAAAAGCAGTATTATCGGCAGCGAATACAAAAAGGATGTAACCGTGCTCCTGAGCCACCCTGTGTAATTCGGGTTTACAAAAAGTATGTTTTTATAATTTTTAAGCCCCACAAGGGATATATCCATGCCGCCGAGCTTTATCTTAACATCGGCAAAGGAATATAGCACAGACTGAGCAAGCGGCAGCAGGTAAAAGAGAATTATGCCGATAAGCCACGGCGTTGTGAACATTCTGCCGTATTTATCCTTAAGCGTGGTTATGCCCCTGTTCTTTTTTACCTTTTTCACTTTGCTTCCCCCGTTATAAGGTAATTTTTCGCTTCAACCGTTCCGCCGGGCGTCTGCTCCGCTTTATCCCCGTAATTCACATAAACCGAAAGTCCGTTTGAAAAATCGGTCTTACGCAGATCATCCGATAAAACGGTATGTGAAATTATTTCCGCGCCCTTTATTTTTTCGTAATAATCCGAGAGCGATAAAGCCTGAGACACAATATCCTCTTTTATATCGGAATACACACTGTTATAAAACAGCGGATATTCCGCGGCAATCATTCTTCTGTCCCATTTATATATCAGCGTATAGCTTATGCCGCAGCCGCCTTCAACCGCCCCAAGCAGCAGCTCGCTGCAGTCCTCACTCAAATTGAGGCTGCCCGTATACATAGGCACATACCCGCCGAATACCATTTGGAAAAACGGAATATCCGTATCGAAAATGCGTTCGGAATCGGATTCAGTCGGGGCATCTGTTATAATATCCGCCAATACCGCGGCATATGCGTTGGCACCCGATGCCGCAAGACGTCTTCCGCCGCTTTTGGCTTTTTTCAGCACCCTTACTGCCGCCTTATCAAAATTACTTTTCGCACAGTAATCTCCGACCGACTTGTCGCTGTAATTTGAATAGGAAACCGAGGTGAGCGATTCGAGCGAAATACCGTTAAGCTTCATTTCAGCCGCCGCCGAATCAAGCTTTTCGGCTGCGGAATCAAGCTTTGCGGGATCGAGCAGATAATGCAGGGTGTCGGCGTCCTGCTTACGGACCGCGACATTGTAAAGATATTGCTCCGCCTTCTTTTCACCCGAATTATAGCAGGCGTTAAAGATCGTTGAAAAGCCGCCGCCCGATTTTTTGAAACGGATCAAATCAAAGTCCATATACATTCGCGAGCCGTTTTTCTCAAGCGAATTCTGCAATGATATCAGCTGCTTTCGGCTTCCGAAAACCTTTCCGGTCTTAAAGCCGCCGCCTACCTTGCCTATATTCACTCCGCTCTCCCCGAAGCCCTTCAGCACGGCGTTTATCGGCTGCCCCGTTTTATCCCGGAGATCATTTGTTATCTCCTCTGCCTCTTTAAAGGTCGTTGCGGCGTAAAGCTTGCTGTAGGGCACTCCGAGAAACGACTCGGTAAGATCAAGTCCACCCACGATATTGACCGAAAGATATATATCATCGCTCTTTTTTGTGAGCTTCATTTCCTTTTTCAAATAATCCCTGTAAATATTCGCCATGCCGCTGTAGGTAGCGTTTTCACCCGAAAGCGGGAAATAATCAACCGCCACAGGCGAGGAAATTCGGTTTTTGCTGAAAACCGTGCTGCTGACCTGCGCTCCGCCCGAAAAAAGGTTGGCAATATGCCCTGTGTAGCCCCTTATATTAAATGTAGCGTAAACGGCGCTGTAGCCGTATGCCGAGGCGCCCGCGCTCACACTGATGCTTGCGCTTTCCGCACCGTCCGTTATTATCGCGCATATCCCCTGATTTTCGGAAAATTTCGCGCCGTATACCGGCAGTCTTACGCTTTCGGTGTCAGTCGGCTTTGAAATTGCTTCTATCGTCCTGTCGTATCCGTAGACCTGCGAAGAATACTGCGTTCCCTGCGCTGATGAGGTAACAGGGCGTATCAGCGCCCCGCTGCCCGATGGTACAAAAAGGTATGTGTCTCGACTGTCGTTTTCGACCGAGCAGAAGAACGGTGCGACCGACACGGAAACCACGCGGTTTTCACCCTCAGAAATATTTTTCGGGTTGATTCTTATCTGCACCGAGCTTTCCTTTAAAATATACTGAACGGGTATCATAAAGCCCGGCTCGTCAAAATAAAACTCAACCAGAAGCGAATCCTTTCCCTTGGCGCACCGCACTCTGCCGTTCTGCACGGCACCGGTATATGACAGCGCGTCGGTCACGATATTGGTTTCATAATCGAGATACTTTACGGTGACCGCTGAATTGAGAGCGGGATGCTTTTTTATCGGCATACCGTATTCATCGAGCTTCAGCTCCCCGTTATTCGGCGAGCTGAAGTATTTAAGACCCGTCCTCTTATCGGTAAGTATGATTCCCTTTACCCCATCATCCCATTCAAGCTTTAAATTCGAATTTTCGGCAATAAGCGTTTCCTCATACGAATAGCTCACTGCATTTCTGTCAAAGCTTTTAGGAGCTTCGGCAGCTTTTCCGCACGCCGAAAGAGAGATAATAACGGAAAGTGCCGTTAAAAGACTTATTAACTTCTTCATTTCTGTCATCTCCTAAAGCGTCAGCAATTCGGAAATTACCGTGACGGCAAAGCCCGCAGCCTGCTGGAAAAGAATAATTATCATAACGATAAGGAAGAAAATTATACCTACGCCCAAAAGCGACAAAAAGCTTGAAGAAAGCATACGTCCGAAGCTGAAATCGTGAATTTTTATTAGTCCGCATATCATAAGCAAGACAAAATAAATGACGGATACAGCGCTTAAGATTGATAAAAAATTCGCCTCTGTGGGAAGAAGTACATTTGTCAGAATTACCGTAATAAAGTTTTTGAGGATCAGCGGCAGGAGCGAATAGCAGGTAATTATTATTATTTCCCGCAGCTTTCCCTTTCCGCCCATAAGCGTGCATACAAACCAGTTTGCGGCAATCCAAAGCACCACTATTCCTATTGTCCGCGCCATTACCCAAAGCGAATTGAAGGTTTCAGGATCGTACTGTGTGAAGAGAAAACCGCCGCCGAGCTTTAAAATAATTGCGGAGGCATAAAACAGCAGTGCCAGAATAATGCCAATGCCGACAGACCCCATACCTTTTTCTTTAACAAGCCCAAAGCTTTCTGACGGGTGTATCATAGTACCGAGCATTAAGCGTATCTCAGGGCTTTTAACCAAATTAAGGCTTCGTCTTTTGCTTATTACAAGCCCCGCGATTATTGCCGCAAAAACCACCGCCGTAAGTGTAAACAGCACCGAAAAGTTATTGCTTATAAACTCGCTGCGGCTGTATTCAAATGCAACGGCGTACGCTTCCCTGTCGTAGCCCGCCTTTGCATATTTCATAGCCTCTTTGTAATTTCCTTCATCAATAAAGGCGTTCGCCATGCCGCTGTACGCCGCCTGAATGCAATTGTCTTCCTTTAATACCTTCTGCCAGCCCGCCTTTGCCTCGGCGTACTTTCCTTTCATTGTAAGGGCATCAAGCCGCTTTACTTCTTTTCCGTAATCGTTTATTTTAAAAACCGTAATATCGTTATTTACGCTGTCGGATACAATTACCCTATCTCCGTCATCAAGCAGCGCCATGCCCGAAACATTAACAAAGCTTCCCCTTTGGGTGCCCTCGTGCATTCCTCCGCCGAATGCCGTAATCATTCTGCATTCGCCGTCGTAAAGAAAGACCTTGCCGAAGACCGATTCCAACGCATATATATAGCCCGATCCGTCTATTTCGATATTCATAATATCCTGCGAGGCAAACGCGCCGAACGAATAATCGCGGTTTACGGGAGTATCCGTAAAATTAACATCCTCCGACTCAAGAATGTTCCTGCCTGTTCCGGGGCTTAATTTTCTTATCTGCCCTTTGTTCTGATATCTCTCGGTTTTACCGTTACAGGTATATATGAAACCGTCGTTATCCGACTTAATATCCACAAAGCTATAGGGTATGCGGCTTGCTGTATTTGCCCTTTTTGCATTATTTGGGAAAATTCTTCCCATTATATTGCTCATGACCCCTGCGATTCCCGCAGTCACGGTATTTGCGCCGTAAAAGCCTATGAATTTACCGTTTTCGTCATAAAGCAGCGCTCCGTAATAAGAGCCCTCGCTTAGTATGTAGGTGCAGCCCTTTTCATCTATCGCTATTCTTATTGGGCGGAAATCGAAATTGTCCGGCAAAAGAGAGGAATCCGGCAGCGTTATTATATTGATAAGCTCGCCGCGCAGGGTGCTGTGAAGTATTCTGCGTCCCTCGGTGTCGCAGATGTATATTGTTTTATCGGTATGTATATAAATGCTCTTGGCATCATCGTAGCTTTCTTTCCCCGAAATTTTATGAATCTCATAAAGAAGACTGTAATTACCGTCAAATACCGATATCCTTGAGGAGGAGTCAAGCAGATATATCCTTCCGTCGGAATCCGTGCATACATCGTTAAGCTCTTTAAAGGCGGATATGCCGAGCCGTTGCGCGTTAAGAACCGTATCGCACGAATACATTGCGCGGTTGTATACCTCCTTGCGCTCGTCCCCTATATTATCCCAATAGGTATAGCTTGCGCACGGAATTTCGGCAGAGGCTGAAATTACGGAAACCAATGTAACCGCCGCAATCAGCGATGCTGTAATTGTCTTTAATATTCGCTTCAAGTGGTTTCAGCTCCTTAATTACTCCTTGATACCGGCACTGCTCATGCCCTCCACCACATTGCTTTGGGTGACAAGATATATAACTATCGGCGGTATCATCATTATAACAGTGATAGCCATACTGCTGCCGGAACGAGCAATGCCTCCCGCCGTTATTTGGCTTACTATCTGCGGCAGGGTCTTAAGCTGCTCGGTAAACACCGTTCCGTTCGGAACTGACGCCCATATGTCCCTGAATGTGAAAAGAAACACGGTAAAGGTTGCCGGCTTTATTATCGGCAGTACGATTGAGAAAAATATGCGGTAGGAATTCGCTCCGTCGATTTTCGCCGCCTCAAGCAGCGCCTCGGGCAAATACCCCTCGATATACTGCTTAATAAGGAACACTCCGAGCGTTCCTGCCATAGGCGGCAAAAGGTATACCCAATATGTATCGATCATACGAAGCTTTGAAAATATCAAATATTGCGGCACCGCAAGCGTTGTAGCACTGAACATGAGCGCAAACTGAACTATCCAAAAAAGCACATTTCTTCCGTAAAAGGTCGCCTTTGAAAGCACAAAAGCGGCCATCGCCGAGACGAGTATATACACAAGCGAGGTTACTACACTTACAAAAATACTGTTGAATATATACCTTGAAAGCGGAATTTTCAGCGACGCCATAAGCTCCGGCAGCACAAGATAATTTTCAAGCGTGGGTCTGCTCACAAAAAAGCGAGGCGGAAAAATCATCAGCTCATCAAGCGGCTTAAAGGAGGTGCATACCGCATATACCAGCGGCAGCATTGTGAAAAGTCCGGCGAGGAATATAAGAAAAAAGTTCATGAAATTACCGAAGCGCGAACGCGTAAAGCGCCTGCTTGCCGGCTTTTCGTGAGCGTTTGCGCGCCCCTTTAAATATTTTTTCAGCGACATTTTCCTCACCTTCATTTCTGCGCCATCTGAAGAATTTTACCCACTATAAGTCTGGTTATGACCATCATCATAAATAAGACCACCGCTATTGCCGAGGCATAGCCGAATTCATAGCGAACCGTTGCCACATCGGACATAAGCGATACCACCGTATCTACCGCGTTGCCCTTGCTGGGGTAGCCTGCCAGCGTCACCGCGATTGCGCTGACCGAAAATGACGCCTGTATCTGCATGACCGCACTGAAAAGCAGCATATGCGACATTGACGGAAGTGTTATATAACGCAGCTCCTGCCAGCGGTTGCGAACGCCGTCAATTGAACCTGCCTCATATAAATCTCTGTTTATATTCTGCAGTCCCGAAATATTCGCAAGAAACGAAACACCCATGCTCTGCCACAGCTGAACAACAATTATTATCGGCATAAGGTAGGCTTCGTTTTTAAGCCAGGTTATCGGCTCGGTTATTATTCCGAGTGATAAAAGCATACTGTTTATATAGCCGTAGCTGTCCCCGCTGAAGGCGACCTGCCAAATAAAGTAAGCATTTCCGACAAGCGACGGCGCATAAAACATAAGCGACATAAACGCACGCGCACCCGGTGAAAATTCGTTTACCGCCCAGGCTAAAATAAACGAGAGCAAAAAGCCGAGCGGACCTGCCACTATTGCGAATACCAGGGTGTTTTTTACCGTAACGGCAAAGGTCATATCATTTACTATAAGTCTTTTGTAATTGTCTATTCCGTTAAATACCGGAGAAGCTATCAGATCATACGAGGTAAAGCTTAAGGCAAGGGAAGAGAATATCGGAAGAACCGTAAAAAGAACAAAGAAAATCAAAAACGGCGCAAACATAACAAACATCGGGATATTCTCTTTAAAATTTACAGCCAATTCATTTTTTCCGATTTTATTGCGTTTCATAAAATTCTCCATTCTGCCGCTCCCGCGGGAAATTATCGGTACTCTGCTATTTTGCGTTTGATTTCATCATCCGCGACCCTGCTCCATTTCACAAGTGCGTCCTTAGTTCTTGAGGTTCCGTTCACCACCGACCAAAACGCCTGATCGACGCAGCGGGTCATATAATAGCTGCCGGGCACCTCCGGAACCTCTTTAACAAGCGCCCACTCGCTGTTAATGACCTTTTGCACCTCAGGCTTCCACGCAAGGCGCGACAGTGCTTCAACATTTGAGGTGGTTATTCTGCCTATCATTCCGAGTATACTCTCTACATTATTGCTGTATCTTTCCTGGGTATCCGCCGAGACCCACCATTTCAAAAATTCCCAGGCGGCCTTTTTATTCTTTGATTTCTCGATTATTCCGCAGCCCGTGCCCGCGCCCGAAACGAAATTATTTCCGTTCTCGGTTCCGGGAACCTCGGCTACAGTCCATCTGCCCTCGATTTCCCTTGCCGCCGAATACAGCGTCATATACATTGTGTACGGCGCGATACCGAGCGGCATTGAGCCTACTCTGAAGCGGTTATAAAAATCCGCTTCCTTGTAGAAATCGTAATCCGTGTAGAACTCCGTCCATTTTTCAAATATCTCAACCGCTTTATCGGAAGTAAGCGCCGTTCCGTCAAGTTCATCGTTATAAAGACTTAATCCGCTTTGTGTCATGAGCGTCGGGAAGACATTGAGTCCCCCGATTCCCGCATTCACTGTGGTGGAGGAGGTTATCTGCGTATAAGGCATATAAACGCTCATATTATTACGCTGTATAACCGTGGCTGCCTCTAAAAATTCAGTCCATGTTTTCGGAACGGATAATCCGAGGCTGCCGAATATATCTTCCCTGTAAAACATTAAAAAGAAGCTCTGCGTATCGGGCAGTGCGTAAAGCGCGTTGCCGTATGCATACGGTGTTTCCGCTCCCGGCTGAAAGCTTTTAAGCACATCCGAGCAGTCATCGAACTGTCTGAGATCGCTCAAGGCACCGCGTATCCCGAGGTTTACCGGATCTACCCTTGACATTTGCAGCGATACATCCGGGAAGTTGCCTGAAAGTATACCGTTAATAAGCGGCGTGTTGACGATTTCAAGCTTGACGCTTATACCCGTTTTTTCGGTGAAGGATTCCTTTATAAGCGAGTTCAGAACCGACGCCTGATCCTGTCCCCAGTTGACCCACAGCCTTACTGTCTCCGAGCCTTCCTTGCTGTCCGATATTGCATAATCAGAGGAAAAAGACACAAAGAAGCGCTTAAAGCCGTAAACCAACCGCTTAATAATTCCTGCGCTTTTCTCCGCCGCATTTACCCCGTAGGGAACAATATAAAGCTCGTCAAGCGCAAGCGGCATATTCACCATATCATAAAGCCATGAGCCTAGCGATGTGTAATTAGTGTAGTAATCCGAAAGGTACTGCTGCGCCGAATAAGGGCTTTTAAGCATTGCGGCAAGCACGCGCGCCGTGTTTTTCATAGCCGCAGTATACTGCGAGCTGCGGTCGGACGATTCCGAATCGATATCTTCCGCAAGCTTCAGCAGAAGCTCACGACATTCCGTCAGCGTTTCGGTAAAATCCGGAATCTGCTTAAAAAGCTCATAATCGCGGTTGGCATCCGGTGTTTCGCCGGTAATCGCAACAATCTTTATGTATTCATCGCCGAGCGTATTTACAATTTTTTTCAGTCTCGAAAAATATTCCGACTTATTCCCCGCATTTACTTCGAGCGTCAATGTGTGCATTCCCTTATCAAGATAAAAATAATACGGCTCTTTATCATCCTCGAATGTATAATATTTCCAGGCAGAGCCGTATGGGAAAACCAGCTCTTCCGCTTGAGAAAACGGAACGCTGCCGTCAATTTTCAGTCGGCGTACACTCTGCCCGTTAATTAGCTCAGATTGCTTGTAGCGCATATTGAGATAATAATATCCCGCTTCCTTAACCTCAAAAGTCCACGAAAGGCTTTCAAAGGGCTTCTGCCATGTGCTGCCGCCGATATAATTGATTTTCGATAATGCCGCGTCGGACGGCGTCATACCGGAATCGCTGTTGTTTGACTTCGGGATTATAGAGCGGCTCGTTTTATCCGTCGCCGATTCCGCATGTATGTTTATAATTTCGGTGTCAAGCTTTTGAAGGCTGTAATTACGGCTTACGGTTTTATAGTCGTCACTTTCCGAAATCGGAACCAAAGAAAGTGATGATATCTCTATTCCCTGCTCGGGCGAACGCAGTGTCAGAGTATGCTCTCCCGCCTTGATGTCAAAGGCGTAAGGCTCGCTTGCGGCACCCGAATTATCGCAGACAAGCGAGGTGATAAATTCGCCCGTTTCTATCTGCTCGGGAGCGAATTCATTGCCGAGCGAATCACGCCTCGGCTCATCCGACGCATTTTTCCACAGCCTTTTGAGCACCGTGTTTTCAATTCCCTCAAACGGATATTCACCGTCTAACAGTAACCCGATGGCAACATCTGTACCGCTGCCGCAGGGCTTCCATACTATTTTCAGGTTATAGCTGCCGCCGCTTTGCATATTAAATTTAAAATTCAGATCCCCGACTCCGTCGTTCCATAAAACAGCTCCGTCCTTTTCACTGATACCGGCTCTGTAAACGGCGTTTTTCAAAAGCTCAATGCTGCTCTCATAAGCCGCACTCTGCGCCGATACACCTGCGGCAGACGCCGATAAGCACTGCACCGCAAGCAGTGCCGCGGCGGCAAATGAAATTATTCTTTTCGAGAATCTGCTCATATAATTCAAACCTTTCAGGGGCATAAGGTGTTTTTTCTTTACCCTGCCAAATTTAACGCCCCGACTCCCGGCTTCTGATAAAGTCTTATATAATCGACAAAATAATTGAAGGGAAGATCGCTGTTGTTCACACGGTTGCTTGCATTTGTCTCTCCCAAGTCCGGAGCATATATAAAGTTATTCAAAATAATAAGCAAAGGAGAATTAAAGCCGCCCATACCGCCGTTTTTATCGAAATCGTCGGTCATGTCAAAGGTCATGTAATCCTCGCCGTCAACCGACATTATCATTTTTTCGGGAGTCCACTCAAAGCCGTAGGTGTGGTATTCCTTTGATAAATTATCGGTATTTTTGAACACATAGTTTGTCGTTGTGGTTTTGTTATAGTGATTGCCGTTATACATTGTGTGCTTTCCGTTATGGAACCATTTATGTATGTTCGGTATTGCGGTGTCTGTGCTGCTGAAAATTTCAAAAACATCTATTTCAACACCGTAATCGTGTTTAGTGCTTTCATCCTTCAGCGCGCCGCCGCTCACAAGCCAGAAGGACGGCCATGCCCCGACGCTGTACGGCACCATCGCCCGCATTTCAAGATAGCCGTATTTATAGCTCATGGTGTTCTGCGTGCATATTGATGAATTGGTGGCGTATTCCGCTGTCGGCAATGCGGGATTATAATAGCGTATAGCCGTCATTTTGAGCAGACCGTTATTGACATTGACAACATTTGAATCCCTCATGAGCGGCATCATGCTTGTACCCGCCATCTTATTTTCAAAGCACCACTTATTCATATTAAGGGCATTTCCGCCGAACTCATCGCCCCAGACATATTTGTAGTCGCTTTTAATCTGCGATTTGAAGCTTTTGCATTCACCGTTCAGCGTATTAAGCTTTCCGCTTTCATAATTAAGGGATACGAACCACTCTGCGGCGGTTTCGGTCATCGCGGTGTGGCCGCCCTCTATATAAATTTTGTTATTTTTAAGGGATACGGCATATTTATTTTCCTTAAGCTCCGATTTACGGCGGTTTGTATTGCCTACAAGTATTTCCTTTGCGCCGACAGCCGCACTGTCATCGGAAACGGTGAGCTTCTGCCCCGCCTTTTCCGAAAAATACGACCGTATCTTCTCCGCCGCAGCTTTCATTTCGGCATTGCCCTTCGGATATATAACGGTATAACCCGCAGGTCCGTTCCATTTTACGGCGCTTACGGTAATCTCGCTCTTTTCGTCCGCTTCGGAGTCTGATGAGGTGTTCTTTGTTGCGCGCGGGCGTTTTTCTCTGTCGGAGGTGCCGTCATCCTCTGTACTGCCGCTGTCGGAATTATTATCATCGTCATAATAATAATTGTCATCCGAGCTGTCGCTTGAAGAAGAATCGGTGCTTTCGTCGTTCTGCACAACGATTACCTTTTTAATGATCTTCTTCTTTTTCTTTTTTACTTCCTCACTGCTTCCGCAGCCGGCAACAAGCGCGGCGGCAAGCAGCAAAGAGCATACTGCCTTTATCAGTCGGTCAATTTTTTGGTATCGGAACATTACCGTCAACTCCCTGCTTTTTCGGATTTATGTTGTCATTCTGCCCAATTATTATAATCGATTGCCTTATTTTTTTAAATGCAATTTTTATTATAATTTGCACTTTTCTTCACTAATTTAACTTCCGAAAATTTTTCGGATTATATTTTGGGGAAATATTTATTGATTTTTTTATTGAAATCTATTATAATTGAAGAATAAAATCAAGCCATTCCTGTGTTTTTTACCATTGACAGGCTTATGGAATAAAAATACAATTTTGTAAAATGCTTCTTTGTACGGGTGGTTACAATGATCTTCAATTCAAACGATTTCTATATAAATTCGCTTCAGCGCGTTCACTACATCGATACAAATATTTACACGAATAATTTTGTTGAGTACAGAACGCAGCTTTTGTTTGACGAGCTTATCTTTTTCTACCAAACCGAGGCGACGATTTATTTTGACAAAAGCGTATTTAACATCAGTCACGGCGATATTCTCTTCCTGCCCGCCGGCGAGCATGAAAAATACCGTATTGATTTTAATAAAAAGGGCTCGTTTATAGATATTTTCTTTACCACCAATTATTCGGGGAAGTATCAGCAGCAGCTTTTTAAAACCATGTTCGGAAATTCAATGTATCACGATTTTAACCAAATACTTTCCACCTGGCAGAAAAATCAATCCGGCACATATACAAAATGTCTTTCCATTCTTTACAACATCATAAGCAATCTTCAAACCAATATATATACCACCTCCGATCAATTTAAAATAATTCAGCCCGCCGTAGACCTTATAGCGGAAACGCTGACAAACCGCAAAATAACCGTTGAGGATCTGGCGGTGCAGTGCGGAATAAGCTATTCCTACTTTTTAAAGCTTTTTCAAAGCATTTTTCACGACACGCCAAAGAGCTATATTATAAAGCAAAAGATCAATTACAGCTGCGAGCTTTTGTCCCAAGGCAAAAAAATAACCGAGGTGTCCGAGGAATTGGGCTTTTCCGATATTTACTTTTTCAGCCGTCAGTTTAAAAAATTCATGAAGGTCTCTCCGTCCGAATTCAAAAACAAAATGCAGCAAAACAACAACTGGTTCAATCATGTTAACGATTTTGAAAAATCATAAAAAGCATCCGCGCCGACATTCCGCAGTCGGCACGGATGCTTTTATTCAATGCTTATTAACCTTTCGGGGAAATCATCATCACGGTTATTATGTATTTTCGTATTGCGGCAGTTTACAAGCCTTATATCAAAGCCCTGCTTTTGAGCGGTCTTATCCCGATCAAACACATTGTCCTCAATGCGAACGCTGTCGGCTGCCGAAACAAATATTCCGCAGCCGCAAAAGTCTTTAAAGCGGTTATTATGTATTGAAATATTTTTATGAACTCCCGCAGGATATTCGCCGCTTTCCCCGTCATGCGATGCCTTGAATGAGACCGCCCCGTCCGGCATTGTATCGGAGGCATGTGAGCAATGCTCGAAAATGTTATTGCGTATTTCAACATTTTCGGCAGGCGCAACCTCCCACCAGCGTTTAATATCGGGAGAAAAAAGCAGCCCGGCATATGACATTCCGTAGATATAGCTGTTTTCAATCAAAACATTCTGCGTTTGTATCAGCGCACCGCGCGCTCTGGTACTCCGCAGGGTGCAGCCGTCAATATGCACCGCCGCAAAAAATGCCTTGTTGGCAAGCACGCACCCCTGTTTGACTGTTCCGCTCATATCCTCCGTCTCGAAAATTCCGTTCGGTGAGACGCTTTTTACCGTAAACTCCGCCGTTTGCAAAAAACTTTTCCTGTCATACACAGCTATTCTGTCTCCGGGCTGTGCCCATGTGCACTCGCATATGGCTTTTTTAGGTCTGCCCTCCATTCCGTCGGCAGTAATTGTCTTGCCGCCGTTTTCGGTTTTCACAACCTCAAGCGCCAGACCGTGAATATTCAGCGTATCGTCTCCCATTGCCTCCAAATTGCAGTTTTTAAGCACAAGCCTTCCCATAAGCCCCAATATATGTATGCCGTCGGCGTTTATCGCCATAAGGCGCTTCGAACCCTTATTTACACGAACGGAAAAATTATCGAATGTAAAATCCGATGATCGCGGCTCTACAGTAACCGCGAAGCTTGCGGCAGAGTATACCGTTATATTCTTTAAAGTAACCCTGCTGCAAAAATAAAACGACAGTAAGGAATGACCGTATATTTCATACCGTATATTGATCTTGTGCCCTATTTTAAGCCTGCAAGCCTCATTTTCGGGAAGAATACCGTCAAGCTTCAGTCTGATAATACGGTCGCTTACAACCTCATAATTAAGACCCTCATAGCGCTTTGATACCGTACCGTCCGGCAATGTGAAGCTGCGCTCCTCAATATAATCGTTATAGGTCGCAAGCGCATAATCGGGTGATCCCTTTATATCAAAGCTGTTAGTTCCGCAAATATGCTCATATCCGGTAACGGGAAATTCATCATATATCTTCACATCAACGGTTTTATTCTTGAAATCAATAGCGGTAACCTCACCGGCGGCGCCTATCGGAGAATCGGTGTCAAAGAAAAATCCCATTATTTCAATATCGCGGCAATCTGTGAATTCAAACGCCTCGTTAGTGGCGGATTTCGGGCCGCACGCGTCAAAATGCGTTACTATTTCCGAAAAATTCCCGAATATTTTTATATCGCTTTTACCCTTCACGGTTATAAGCCTTGAAAGATAATAGCTGCCGGTTTTAAAAACGACGCATGAGCCGTCGGTAATACTGTCAAATAAAGCCTGAAGCTCCCCTGCGCAATCTCCCGCACAGGGTAATACTCCGTAATCTGCCGCATAATAAATTCTGTTTTTCATTTTTCCTCCAAACGGTTAGGCGGGTACGTATCACATAGGCAACAACATCTATGCCTGTTCTAATTAATGCCTGCTGAACAATTCAAAAGTACCTTAACCCGAGCATGTCGGTGTAAACTTTTGAATTGTTCAGGTGCAAGGTTTTTGCGCAATTTTGCGAAAAAACCTTGCACTTTAAAAAGAATCACATTTTGATTCTTTTTAAAATCAGGCGACAATCAATGGATACTGACGGTCAAAACAAAGGTTTTGACCCATAAAATCGAGATTTTAACTCGATTTTATATAATTGCATTTGCTAATGCAATTATTCAGTAGACATTAATTATCAGTATACAGCTTTTCCCCGCTTTTGCAAATGGAGTTTTTATATTTTTTTGCACTTTTCTGCGCTGTATTTATAAAAAACCGAATATCCCGCAGGTCTGCCGTTTGCGGAATATTCGGTATATTGAAGCTTTATTTATTTTAAATCGGAATCAAAGCCGACTCTTAATTCTTTTTGCCGCTCTTTATCGCTTCCAGCGTTTTTTCGGCATTGGTATACGCATCGGCAGAGCCTTTTTTGCTTTCAAGGACGGTATCCGACACTCGGCGGCAGGCAATGCGCAGTCCCTCGGGCAGCTTACCGTAGCTGTCAGTTTCGGTTGCCTTGTAGAATTCCTCTCCGAGCATAAACGGCTCACCATCAAAAAGCCCATCTCCGTTCGACAGATCAGCAAGATATTTATATGAATCCTCATCCGTTATAAACAGCATCGCATTTTGATCACCGGCTATCATCGCCTGGAGCTTGGTCATCATGGTGTAGCGGTACTGCGTATCGCCCGACTTTCCGTTAAAGCTGCAGTTGACAACCTGAATATTTATTTCGCCGTCGCCGTTCACATCCTCGGCATACCCGGCAATATATTTCGCCACCGCGTTCGTCTGCTCGTCAAGCGCCGCGGTATAGGTAAAATACACAACCTCCATATCGTATTTTGTTCTTGTGGCGCACTGGGTTATCAGCACCGCCAGCACAACGGTAACAGCCATTATCGCAACAACATACCATTTATACTGAAACCAAAAATTATCCCATTTTTCCTTCGGTGTTTTCGGAACTATAGCAACCTCGCTCGGCTTCGGCGGAGCTTCCATTTCCCCGCTCTGCATTTTTTTAAGCTCCAAAAATTCCTGACGCGCGCGGCGCTGCTCCTCAAGAATCTCGTTTGTTTCTTTCTCGGACATTTCCCCGTCTCCTCGGATTACACTTAATAATACAAATATAACATTTTCAGTCCGCTTTTTCAAGACAAAATTGCGAACAATTCAATAACAAAATCCCGCAGGGCGGAATATACTGTCCCGACGGGATTTTTTAGTTTGATTTGAATATCCAAAGCTTGCTGAAAACATAGTTCAGAAGCACAACGATTACCTGCGCCGCAAGCTTCACGGCAAGGCTGTTGAATTGAAGCCATGTTACGAATACCAAAATTATAAGCTCTTCAATCGCAAGCGTCGCCGCTCTGCCGCCGAAGAAATTGATTATTTCCTTTATAACGGCGCCCCTCGTATCCGCCGTGCTGCGGAACACCCATATTCTGCTTGTGATATACGCCGTAAGCACCGCCAATATCCATGAAATCACATTTGAAATAAGCGCGTCGATTCCGAAAACGGCGCAGGCAAGCTGATATGAGCCGATGCTCACAACCGTCACCACGCCGCCGAAGAAGAGATACAGCAGCACTTCCTTATGCCTTTTGTAAAACGGCTCAATTTTTTTAAACGGCGGCAGACGCATAATTTTATCGAAAACATCCTCCCGGCTTCCGCTCATTTTATCAAGTCCTTTTATAAGAAAAATCCGGCGCCCTCCGGAAAACGGAGAGCGCCGGAGCGGAGATTTTTATTATCAGATCTCTGCGAAATATTTAATAGTACGAACCATCTGGCTGGTGTAGCTGTTTTCATTGTCATACCAGGAAACAACCTGTACCTGATAGGTATCGTCGTCGATCTTGGTAACCATTGTCTGGGTAGCGTCAAACAGCGAACCGTAGGTGATGCCGATAATATCGGAAGATACGAGCGGCTCCTCGGTGTAGCCGAAGGAAGCTGAAGAAGCAGCCTTCATAGCGGCGTTGATGCCCTCAACAGTTACATCCTTGCCCTTAACAACGGCAACGAGGATGGTGGTAGAGCCGGTCGGAACCGGAACACGCTGAGCAGAACCGATGAGCTTACCGTTAAGCTCCGGAATTACAAGACCGATAGCCTTTGCAGCGCCGGTTGAATTCGGAACGATATTAACGGCAGCGGCGCGTGCACGGCGAAGGTCGCCCTTTCTGTGCGGGCCGTCAAGAACCATCTGATCGCCGGTGAAGGCATGAACGGTGGTCATGATACCGCTCTGAATCGGAGCATACTTGTTAAGAGTATCAGCCATCGGAGCCAGGCAGTTGGTGGTGCAGGAAGCAGCGGAGATAATCTTGTCGTTTGCGTCAAGAGTCTTCTCGTTAACGCTGTAAACGATGGTCTTAAGATCCTTACCTGCCGGAGCGGAAATAACAACCTTTTTAGCGCCTGCGTCAATATGAGCCTGAGCCTTGTCCTTCGAGGTGTAGAAGCCGGTGCACTCAAGAACTACATCAACACCGATTTCACCCCACGGAAGATCCGCAGCGTTCTTTTCAGCATAAATCTTTATGGTCTTGCCGTCAACAGTGATGCTGTCTTCCCCTGCGGAAACCTTGTCAGCCAGAGCATAGCGACCCTGTGCGGAATCGTACTTGAGAAGGTGAGCGAGCATAGCCGGGCTTGTAAGATCGTTTATAGCAACAACCTCATAGCCTTCTGCGCCGAACATCTGACGGAAAGCGAGACGGCCTATACGGCCGAAACCATTAATAGCAACTTTTACCATTGGAAAAACCTCCTTAATAATTTACATTTTCTATTTTAACCCATTTGACAAGCTTTTTCAAGCTATTTGTTTAATATTTAACAATTTTTTTATTTTTTATATATTTTGGCATAATAACCTCATATGCGGAGGTTGCAATATGATATATTTGTCAAAGCTGCGCGAGCGGTATTTAGCTGCGCTGCGGCTTCACATTCAAAGAGGAATTCTGCGCGGGCGGAACACGGAAAAGCTGCTTTTACAGCTTAAAAAAATCATGCTGTGTGAGGCGATGAGCTCAGAGGGTGAAAACTCGCCGCTTGATATTTTAAAATACGCCGATTCGCTTTTGGGCGCTGCAATCATTATACTGCTGCAAAGGGGCAAACGGTTATCAGTCGGGCTGTCGGGCGGCGGAGCTTTTCTTATAAACCGAAAGGCATTAACCGCACTTTTACTGCTTTCGGCGGATAATTGCACAGAGGACGGCAGTATTTTAATATCCGCCGATAAAAATACGGTTAATATTCACCTTGCGGGTATTGTGCTTTACAATACGCAAAAGCTGCTGATAAGAAGGCTCGGCGGCACATTTTACAAAGTCGTTTGCGAAGACAAAGCAATTATTACTTTCCCCGCCGAAGAAACCGATGAAAAACCGACGGCACTTCAAAACGAGTGGGAGCTTTTGTCGGATAAATTTTCGGCGGTAAACATTTTTTTAATGCGGAATTCGGAATGCTGAATTCGGAATTCAAAGACAGATTTTATTTTAAGATTTATATGCGCTTAATTTATGTATTTAACTCTTAAGGCGATTTTCGCCTTTCGCGCCATTCATCGCTTTGCTTTTTTGTACCGTACCTTGGACTTTACACATAATTTGAAGAAGAACCTTGATTTCCGCACCTTGAAATCTATATTCTATGTGTATTTATCCTCTTTTTTTCGGTTATTTTTTACAGCCCCTACACATCATTTTTGCCTGCAGGGGTATTTTAAATTTAAATGCCTTTTATTATATTCTCGTCGACAGTATTTCTTCCTTTTCGCGCTTGAATTCGGCAAAGCAGCCGTTATCAAGCGCGTTTCTTATATCCTCCATAAGATGATTGTAAAACCACAGATTATGCATAACCGTAAGCCTTTGCGAAAGCATTTCCTGACTTTTAAGCAAATGCCTGATATACGCCTTGCTGTACCTGCTGCAAACAGGGCAGCCGCAGTTTTCATCTATCGGAGACATATCGTACTCGTATTTTTTATTGTTGAGGTTTATAATTCCCTTTGAAGTAAACAAATGCCCGTGGCGCGCGTTGCGGCTGGGCATCACGCAGTCAAACAAATCAACCCCGCGTTCCACGGCGTTGAGTATATTCGCGGGCGTTCCCACACCCATTAAGTAGCGTATTTTATTTTGCGGCATATGCGGCGTTACGTTATCAATTATATCATACATAACCTCGGTAGGCTCGCCCACGGCAAGCCCGCCTATTGCGTAGCCGTCAAGCTCTAATTCGGCTATTCTTTTCATATGCTCGACCCGCAGATCGGCATATGTGCAGCCCTGATTTATTCCGAAAAGCATTTGCCCGGGGTTCACCGTTCCCGGCATTGCGTTCAGCTCTGCCATTTTCTTTTTGCAGCGCGCAAGCCAGCGCGCGGTGCGCTCGCAGGAGGCTTTGGAGTATGAATACTCCGCAGGGTTTTCAACACATTCATCAAACGCCATTGCGATTGTAGAACCTAAGTTTGACTGTATTGTCATGCTTTCCTCGGGTCCCATAAAGATACGTCTGCCGTCCACATGCGAAGCAAAGGTTACCCCCTCTTCGGTAATATGGCGGAGAGTTGCAAGCGAAAACACCTGAAACCCGCCCGAATCGGTTAAAATAGGTCCGTCCCATGTTGTAAACTTATGAAGACCGCCGCAGCCGCGTATTACCTCATCGCCCGGGCGGACGTGCAAATGGTAAGTGTTTGAAAGCATTATCTGGCAGCCGAGAGTTTTTAAGTCCCCGGCGGAAACCGCTCCCTTTATTGCCGCGGCGGTTGCCACGTTCATAAACGCGGGGGTCTGAACGGTGCCCCTGTTGGTTGTAAATTCGGCGCGCCGCGCGCTGCCCTCTTGTTTTAAAAGTTTGTACATAAATCTATTCCCTTATTATTTTATAAAATCAGCATTGCGTCGCCGAAGCTGAAAAAGCGGTATTTTTCCTTTACGGCGGTATTGTAGGCGTTCATCACGTTATCGTATCCCGCAAAGGCGGAAACCAGCATTATAAGCGTGCTTTCGGGCAGGTGGAAATTGGTTATAAGCCCATCCATACACTTAAATTCAAAGCCGGGGTAAATAAAAATATCGGTATCCCCCGAGCACTCCTTTATCTCGCCGTATTTCTTCGCGCAGCTTTCAACCGTGCGGCAGGATGTAGTGCCGACGCATATTACCCTGCCGCCGTTTTTGCGGGTCTCGTTTATGGTTTTCGCCGCTTCCTCGGGTATGTAATAATGCTCGGTGTGCATTTTGTGCTGCGTTACGTCCTCTACCTTAACGGGTCTGAAGGTGCCGAGCCCCACATGCAAAGTAACATAGGCAATATTCACGCCCATAGCCCTGATATTTTCAAGCATTTCCTTTGTAAAGTGCAGCCCCGCGGTAGGCGCGGCGGCAGAGCCTGCGTCCTTTGAATATACCGTCTGGTAGCGTTCTTTATCCTTTAGCTTTTCTTTTATATACGGCGGCAGGGGCATCTGCCCCACCCCGTCCAGCACCGCAAAAAAATCGCCCTCGCAGGCAAATTCCAGCATACGGTTGCCGTCCTCCAAAACGTCGGTCACGGTTGCCGTCAGCTTATCGGAAAATTTGAATTTATACCCCGTTTTAGCCTTTTTGCCGGGGCCCGCAAGGCACTCCCAAAGCTTATTGCCGTGCTGCCGCAAAAGCACAAATTCAACTACCGCGCCCGTGTCCTCCCGCGTGCCGTAAAGCCGCGCCGGTAAAACGCGGGTGTTGTTAAGCACAAGGCAGTCGCCGGGCTTTAAAAATTCGGGCAGATCGTAAAAATGCTTATGCTCTATTTTCCCGCCGTTTCGCGGCAGCACCATAAGCCTTGAAGAATTTCTCGGCTCAACGGGCGTTTGCGCTATAAGCTCCTCGGGCAGGTCGTAATAAAAATCACTTGTTTTCATAAAATTATCCACAACTTCTTTGATATTTCGGCATAAAATAAATTGACAAACATTATCCGTAATGTTATAGTTAATTATATTGCATAGGGCAATATAATTCAAGATTGAATTTTAAAAATGTCTTCAGAAGGAATGTGTTTTCAAATGAAAAAGTACAATGTCGGTATAATCGGCGCTACAGGAATGGTGGGTCAGCGCTTTGCGCTGCTGCTGCATAATCACCCGTGGTTCAATGTGACCGCGCTTGCAGCAAGCTCAAATTCAGCCGACAAAAAATATACCGACGCAATAGGCAGCCGCTGGGCAATGAAGGAGCCTATACCCGAGAATTTACGGGATATGACCGTTTTTGACGCCGAGCGTGATATTGATAAAATAACCGAACGGGTAGATTTCGTTTTCTGCGCCGTTAATATGAAAAAGGACGAAATAAAGGCGCTTGAAGAAAAATACGCAAAGCATGAGTGCCCCGTTGTTTCAAACAACAGCGCACACCGCTTCACGCCCGACGTACCTATGATAATACCGGAAATCAACGCCGGGCACCTTGAAATAATACCTGTGCAGAGAAAGCGCCTCGGCACAAAGCGCGGCTTTATTGCAGTTAAATCAAACTGCTCGCTGCAAAGCTATGTGCCCGCCCTTTACCCGCTTGATGAAAAATTCGGCGTTGAAAGGGTGCTTGTTTCCACCTATCAGGCAATTTCGGGCGCGGGCAAAACCTTTGAGCGCTGGCCCGAAATGATAGATAACGTTATCCCCTTTATAGGCGGCGAGGAAGAAAAGAGCGAAAAAGAACCGCTTAAAATTTGGGGCAAAATTGAAAACGGCGAAATAGTACCGGCAGAAAGCCCGAAATTCACCGCGCAGTGTATTCGCGTGCCGGTGTCGGACGGTCATTTAGCCTCGGTTTTCGTTGATTTTAAAAAGAAACCCACAAAGGAAGAAATTCTTGAAATATGGGAAAACTATTCGGGCGAGCCGCAATCCCTCTCCCTGCCCCACGCGCCCAAGCAGTTTTTACACTATTACACCGAAGACGATATGCCGCAAACCAAGCTTTGCAGAGATTCCGAGGGCGGTATGGCAATATCCGTCGGGCGTTTGCGCGAGGATACGCAGTATGATTATAAGTTTGTCTGTGTATCGCACAATACTTTGCGCGGCGCGGCGGGCGGTGCGGTGCTTTTAGCCGAATTACTGTGTGCAAAGGGTTATATGGACTGATTTTGTAAGAAACGGAGTGGTCTTTTATGAAAAAACGCATATTCACAGGAGCAGCCACGGCACTTATCACCCCTATGAAAGCAGACGGCAGCGTAAATTTTGAGCGCCTTGAAACGCTTGTTGACGAGCAGGTAAAAGGCGGAATCGATGCGCTTGTGATCTGCGGTACTACGGGCGAAAAATCCACGCTTAATTATGATGAGCACGTTAAGGTTATTGAAACCGCCGCAAGAGTAAACGCGGGCAGAGTGCCCATTATTGCGGGCACGGGCAGCAATGACACGGTGTATTCCGTAGGTCTTTGCGAGGACGCCGAAAAGGCGGGCGCCGACGCTTTTCTTATGGTAACGCCGTATTACAACAAGACCTCGCAGCGCGGGCTTGTGGCGCACTACAACTACATTGCCGACCGCGTTAATAAGCCGATAATTCTATATAACGTGCCCTCGCGCACGGGGGTTGCAATTAAGCCCGAAACCTATAAGGAGCTTTCAAAGCACCCGAATATAGTAGCCACCAAGGAAGCCAACGGCGATCTGTCCTCGGTTGCTAAAACGCGCTATCTCTGCGGGGACGACCTTGATATTTATTCAGGCAACGACGATCAGGCCGTAGCTATGATGTCACTCGGCGGAATAGGCGTTATTTCGGTGCTTTCAAACTTCCTGCCGGGAGTTATGCATAAGATGTGCTCCGAATACCTTGAGGGGCACACAAAAGCCGCCGCAGAAATGCAAATAAAGTATGTGGGGCTTATGAACGCGCTTTTCAGCGATGTTAACCCTATCCCGGTAAAAGAGGCAATGAATATGTTAGGGCTTGAAGCGGGTCCCTGCCGCCTGCCGCTTTATCCTATGGATGAGGGCGCGCGCGCCGCTCTACGCGAAAAACTTATAGAGTGCGGCTGCCTTAAATAAAAAACAAACTCACTGCACCCGATAGGCTTTTACCTGTCGGGTGCAATTAAAAAGCGGAAGTGAAATACATATGATAAAAGTAATATTATGCGGGGCATCGGGCAGAATGGGCGGCTTTGTGGCAAGCACTGCGGCTGCCGACAGCGATATTTCGGTCGTCGCGGGGATTGACAAAATCAATAACGGCGAAAAATTCCCGATTTTTTCTTCTTTTGGCGATATAAACGTTAAAGCCGATATGATAATTGATTTTTCCCACCCCTCAATGCTGGAGCCTATGCTTGAATACGCCGTAAAAAACAAGCTGCCCGTAGTTATTGCCACCACCGGCTATGATAACACGCAGACTGAAAAAATACGCGCGGCGGCTGAAAATATCCCGATATTTTTCACATTTAATATGTCGCTCGGCATAAACCTTGTTGCGGCGCTTGCAAAAAAAGCCGCAAAGGTACTCGGCGACGGCTTTGATATTGAAATAATAGAAAAGCACCACAACCAAAAGCTTGACGCGCCCTCGGGCACGGCAATAATGCTTGCAAACGGTATTAACTCGGTTTTCGGCGATACGCTGAATTATGAGTACGACCGCCACTCGGTAAGGCGCAAGCGCCCGAAAAATGAGATTGGCATACACTCGGTGCGCGGCGGCACGATAGTCGGCGAGCACGAGGTTATTTTTGCGGGGCACGATGAAGTAATAACCCTCACGCACATCGCGCAGTCACGCGAAATTTTCGCTGTGGGCGCAGTTAAGGCGGCAAAATTCCTTTACGGAAAGCCCGCCGGGCTTTATGATATGAGCAACGTTACAAATATCGAATAAGTTTAAAAAAACGGGCTGTTGTTTTTACACAACAGTCCGTTTTTTAATTACAATGCGCCTTTAAAGCCGATAACCGGTGCTTGATCTTTTTTATGATCGCCTATGATTTTTTCCATCCAAATCATATTGTACCAACGCCCGAACTTATAGCCGCATTTATGAAATTCCCCCACCTGCGTAAAGCCGATATGACTGTGAAATTCGGCGCTGTTTTTAGTCAGGTATTCGTCCTCGTTATCGGGATATCCGATACAGGCGTACATATTAAGAACACCCATCTTCTTAAGCTCTTTTTCCAGCGCTGCATAAAGCGTTTTGCCTATACCGCATTTGCGGGCGTTTTTATCAATATAAATTGAAGTCTCGCACGACCAATCGTAAGCCGCCCTGCCAACAAACGCGCCCGCATATGCATAGCCCGCAATTTTCTCGTCCTTTACTGCGACCAAATACGGGTATTTCTGCATGGTTTTTTCCATTCTGCCGCGAAATTCTTCAATTGTCGGCGTTGTATATTCAAAGGTTATCGCCGTGTTCTTCACATAATAATCGTATATTTCCAAAAGCCGCTCCGCGTCCTTAAGCTCTGCATTTCCGACAGTGATCATAAACATTTGCCTTTCTGATAATAATTGCCTTATAATTATAACATAAAGCATATCAAATGACAATACAAAACACCGACCAGATTTTACTACTGCTTGCTTTTTCTTAGCTTCTTGTGTTATTATATTCATGTGAAGTTACTTCCTTTCGATATTTGATTTTGTGGTAAAAACATTATACCGTATTTGGAAGTTAACTTCTCTTTTTATCAGCCCGCATCATTTTAACACATAAATGAAAACCATACAAAAGCTTAACACCGACTTGAAAAATGCGGCGGGCGGTCATATAATGAAAGATACACAGGAGGAGAGATTTATGCTTAAAATTGAAAATCTTACTAAAGTATACGGTGATAAAAAAGCCGTGGACGATTTAAGCCTGCACATAGCCCCCGGCGAAATTTACGGCTTTATAGGTCATAACGGCGCGGGGAAAACCACCACGCTTAAATCCGTTGCGGGAATTTTGCAATTTGACTCGGGCGAGATATACATAAACGGAAGATCCATAAAGGAGCAGCCGCTTGAATGTAAAAAAGATATTGCCTATATTCCCGATAACCCGGATCTGTACGATTTTATGAGCGGAATTAAATACCTTAATTTCATAGCTGATATTTTCGGTGTCGGCGCAGAGGAGCGCGCCGAACGCATCAGGAAATATGCCGATACCTTTGAGCTGACCGAAAGCCTTGCAGAGCCTATTGCCGCCTACTCCCACGGAATGAAGCAAAAGCTTGCAATAATAGCGGCGTGGCTGCATACCCCGAGGCTTATAATAATGGACGAACCCTTTGTGGGACTTGACCCGAAAGCCGCGCATATCCTTAAGAAAATGATGCGCGAGGAATGCGATAAGGGCGGCGCAATATTCTTCTCGACCCACGTTTTGGAGGTCGCCGAAAAGCTTTGCGATAAGGTTGCCATTATAAAGGCGGGCAGGCTCATCCGCTCGGGCACAATGGAAGAAGTAAAGGGCGATGAATCCCTTGAGCAGGTATTCCTTGAGCTGGAGGATTGAGTATGGTTAAAATACTTCTTAAAAAGCAGCTTACCGAAATATTCCGCAGCTATTTTTACGACGCTAAGAAAAACAAAGCCCGTTCCAAAGCGGCAATTACGGGCTATATAGTGCTGTTTGTAATTTTAATGGTCGGTATTCTCGGCGGAATGTTCACCTTTTTGTCAGTTGCACTTTGCAAGCCGCTTTCGGCAGCGGGGCTCGGCTGGCTCTATTTTGCGATAATGAGCTTGCTTGCAATACTTCTCGGTGCCTTTGGCAGCGTTTTCAATACCTATTCGGGGCTTTACCTCGCAAAGGATAACGATCTGCTTTTATCTATGCCCATACCCGTGGGCACTATTATGGTTTCCCGCCTGCTCGGGGTCTACCTTATGGGGCTTATGTATTCGGGTGTTGTAATAATTCCCGCGGCGGCGGTTTATCTTATAATCGCGTCGCACAGCCTGCCTGCCGTTATCGGCTGCGTTTTGCTTGTGCTTTTAATTTCGGTTTTTGTGCTTACCGTTTCAAGTGCGCTTGGCTGGGTGGTGGCGAAAATCAGCCTAAAGCTTAAAAACAAAAGCTTTATTACCGTAATAGTGTCGCTGCTGTTTTTAGGGGCTTATTATTTTGTATGCTTTAAGGCGCAGGATATTATAAGCGATTTAATAGTGAACGCCGCGAAATACGGCGATAGGATAAAAGGCTCGGCGTACCCCATTTACCTTTTCGGCAGAGTGGGAACGGGTGATTTTGCTGCAATGCTTATTGTGGCGGCAGTTGTTTTGCTGCTGTTTGCGCTTATGTGGGTGCTTATTTCCCGCAGCTTTTTGAAAATTGCAACCGCCACGGGCAAAACGATAAAGAAAAAGTACCGCGAGACCGTCGCTCGGAAAAGGAGTGTACAATCGGCGCTTTTGCACAAGGAGTTTTCGCGGTTTGTATCAAGCCCCAACTATATGCTTAACTGCGGACTGGGAATTTTGCTGCTGCCGGTTTTGGGCATAGCCCTGCTTATAAAGGGCAATACGCTTATGCTTGTAATGAATGAGCTTTTCGGCAAAAATTCGGGCAGCGCGGTTATACTGCTGTTTACCGCGGTGTGCGCTGTTGCCTCAATGAACGATACGGCGGCGCCCTCAATTTCTCTTGAGGGTAAATCGCTTTGGACCCTGCAGTCGCTGCCCGTAAGGCCGCTTGACGTATTAATGGCAAAGCTTAATATGCAGCTTATTTTAACGGGCGTGCCGGTTATAATTTGTATGCTTTGCGCGGCGTTTATGTTCACTCCCCTGCAATTTGTTTCGGCGTTTGTCTCGGCGCTTACATTCGTGCTGCTTTTGGCGCTTTTCGATTTGTTTGTAGGGCTTAAAATGCCCAACCTTAACTGGACGAGCGAAATAACTCCGATAAAGCAGAGCGGCGGAGTGATGATAGCAATGCTCGGAGGATTTATTTATACCGTAATCTATTGCGCACTGTTCTTTATGGTGGGCTACAAGCTCGGCGCGGTGCAGTTTTTGCTGGCTGTTGCCGCAATTAATTTGATTTTGTCTGTTCTTATTTATTTGTGGCTTAAGAAAAAAGGAACTGCTGTTTTTTCTGCACTTTAAAGTGCAGATGATGGAAAGGCGTGAAAGAGCGCACTCTTTCTCGCCTTCAGTCTGTCGATAAACCCTAAAATTTGTTTTTGCGGCGGTAACGCTGCATTTTTTTGTTCCGAATTCCGCATTAAATCAGCCTCCGTTTCTCCCGCCGGAGAGCCGCTTTACCGTGCTTATAAGCTCGTCGGTTATATCATCGCCGCTCATTCGCCACTCCCAGTTGCCGTAGGGTACGCCGGGGGTGTTCATTCGGGCGGAGGAATCAAGCTGCAGCCAGTCCTGCATGGGTATTATCACCATTCGCGCGCGCGAGCGCATACCTGCGGCAATAAGACTCAGTACCGCCGAGCAGCTTTTATCGGCGGGCACAGTGCCCGAAAACATTATTTTTTCCTTTTGCGTTGCCTTTTCAAACCAGCCGCGCACGGTGTCGTTATCGTGCGTGCCGGTGTAGCAAACGCAGTTTTTATCGTAGTTTTTAGGCAGGAACTGATTATCAAGGTCAGAGTCAAATGCAAACTGCAATATTTTCATGTTGGGAAAGCCCGTGTCTTCAATGAGTTGCTTCACCTCTGGCGTGTCCCCGCCTAAATCCTCGACGATAATTTCCGCCGAAACCGCGGGCTTCACCGTGTTCCAAAAGGCAAGCCCGGCGCCCTTTTCCCATTTTCCGCTTTTGGCGTTTTCCGAGCCGTAGGGTATTGTGTAATAATCGGCAAAGGCGCGGAAATGGTCTATTCTTATAACATCGTAAAGCCGCGCATTATGTGCAAGGCGTTTTTTCCACCAGTCGTAGCCGTCGGCTTTCATAGCGTCCCAGTCATATATCGGGTTGCCCCAAAGCTGACCTGTTTCCGAGAAAATATCCGGCGGCACGCCCGCCACCTGCGTGGGGGTCATATCACGCCCGAGCTTAAACAAATCGGGGTTGCTCCATACGTCCGCACTGTCTAACTGAATGTAAAACGGAATATCGCCGATTATTTTAATTCCCGCGGTATTTGCGTAATTTTTAAGCTTCATATATTGCTTAAAAAAGAAATACTGAATAATTTCGCATATAGCAATTTCTTCCGCATGAGCGGCTTTAAAGGCTTTCAGTGTGTTCGGCAGGCGGTATTTAATGCCGTCGTCAAGCTCTGAAAGGCTTTTATTGCGCGCGGACGCTTTTATTACCGTAAACAGCGCATAATCCTGCAGCCAGTAGGCGTTTTCACGGCGAAAGTCGCGGAAACCGCGATCCTTGCGGTTGAAGTTTTTCGCGGCGCGTCTTATCAGCGGCAGCTTGAATTCCCGCGCGCGCTTATAATCCACATTCTGTGAAAATGTACCCTCCGGAATATCGGAGGGGGATAAAAGCCCGTCGTTTACAAGCTCGTCAAGGTCTATTAAAAGCGGCTCGCCGGCAAAGGAACACACCGAGCTGTAAGGCGAGTTGCCCTTGCCGACGGGACACAGCGGCAGCAGCTGCCAGTAGGTCTGACCGCTTTTTTTAAGAAAATCGACAAATCTGTAAGCCGCGGTGCCGAATGAGCCGATACCGTAGGAGGACGGCAGCGAGGTGATATGAAGAAGTATCCCGCTCTCTCTCGGATATTTTGTATCGTTACCCCTTAACAGCACCCGCCGCAACCCCTTTGATGATATATTTTTGCATGGAAAGATAGAAAATAATTACCGGAATGACTGATAGCACAAGCATAGCCATTAAAGCGCCCATATCAACCGAGCCGTAGCCGCCCTTTAAATACTGCACGGCTATTGGTATGGTTTTATAATCTCTGCCTATGACAAGGTATGGCAGGAGATAGTCGTTCCATATCCACATAGTGTTGAGTATTGCAACGGTTATGGCAGTGGGCTTTAAAATGGGGAACACTACCCGCCAGAATGTGCCGAGCGGCGAGCAGCCGTCAATAGTGGCAGCCTCCTCAATTCCCAGCGGCACGGTTTTAATAAAGCCCGAATACATGAATACCGAAAGCCCCGCGCCGAAGCCTAAATAGATAAACACAAGCCCTATCGGGTTATCAAGGCTTAACACATTCGCGGTTTTCGACATTGTGAACATTACCATTTGAAAGGGCACTATCATTGAAAACACAAGCGCATAGTAAAATAATGATGAAAACACACCCTTTACCCGCACTATATACCATGCGCACATAGAGGTGCAAACGGTGATAAGTGCGATTGAGGCTACGGTTATAAAGAGCGACCAGCCGAGAGCTACGGGAAAGCCGGTTGTTTCAATACCTGTGGTGTAATTTGAAAAACCGGCAAACTCCGCTCCCATAGGAACGGTAAAAGGCGACGCCGCAATGGAAAACTTTGATTTAAAGGAATTCACCGCCACAACGGCAATCGGGAAAATAAACGCGGCGGCAAGGGCGATAAGCAGTAAAAAGGCAACCGCATTAAGCACTTTTCTTTTCAATCAGCTTTCAACCTCTTTTCTGCGTGTCAGGCGCAGCTGAAGCAGAGCTATAACCGCCACTATTATAAAGAATATGACGGCTTTAGCCTGTCCTACGCCTTCATAGCCGTTCCTTGAATAAAACGTGTTGTAAATATCAAGCGCGACCATCTGCGTTCTGTCGCCGGGTGCGCCGGCGGTAAGGGCTAAGTTCTGGTCGAACAGCTTGAATGAATTGGTTATGGTTAAAAACAGGCAAATGGTAACAGAGGGCATAACCGACGGTATTATAATTCTGAAAAGGGTGGTAACGGAGTTTGCGCCGTCCACCTTTGCCGCCTCTATAATATCCCCCGGGATATTCTGTATTCCCGCTATATATATTATCATCATATAGCCTATCATTTGCCAGTGCATAAGAATTACAAGTCCCCAAAAGCCGTAGGTCTGGCTTGAGGTTATAGAGTAGCCATACTTATAAAGCACGCCGTTTATTATTACCTGCCAAATATAGCCGAGCACTATGCCGCCGATTAAATTCGGCATAAAAAACACGGTGCGGAAAAAGTTTGTGCCGGGCAGCTCCTTTGTGAAAAGCAGCGCCAGCAAAAACGCGAAAACATTTATGCCTATAACCGATATTACCGCAAATTTAACGGTAAACCACATAGCGTTTATAAACAGCTTATCATCGGTAAATGCGCGCAAATAGTTTGAAAAGCCCACAAAGGTTGCGTCGGTTACGGTTCTGAACTCGGTAAAGGAAAGCACAAGCCCCATCACAAACGGCACCGCAAAGGCTATAATAAACGCTATAAGCGTAGGCAGTACGAATATGGGAAAATAGCGTTTTACCGTTCTGTTCATCTAGGCGCGTTCACTCTTCCATTTTTCGGTTATGCTTTTTTCAACATCCTCCCACTTTTTATCGCCCTGAACATAATCGAGCAGCGCGCTGCCCACTTCCTTTTTGTAAGCCTCACTCGGGAAAGAGGTGAAAATCCACGGCACGGTGTTTAGGCTGTCGTCGTTCATATAGCGCACAATTTCCTTTGCCAGCGGGTCGTCGGGCTGCTCGTTTTGTGAGAATGTGGTAAACGGTGTAATGAAATTCAGCTTTTCGGTAACATAGCGTTTGCCTGTATCGCTTGAAAAGAGCCAGTAAAGGAAATCGAGCGACTGATCCTGCAATTCCTTACTTACCTTTTTGTTTATTGCAAGGTAGTTTTCGGTGCCTATGCAGATACCCTGCTTTTCTTCGCCGTCAATTCCCGTATAGAGCGGCAGCATTTTAATATCGTCCCGTTTAACGGTATTGCCCGAAACGCCCGAAATCTGCGACCACGCCCAGTTGCCGTTCTGAATCATTGCAACCTTGCCGAGCGCAAACTCCGCCATTGAGTCGGCAACCGATTTTGAGCCTAAAAGCGTAGGCTTGGTAATGGAATTGTTGATATAAAGGTCGAAGAGCTTTTCAAAGTTATCCTTATACTTGAATTTGATCTCCTTTGCGGCAAGGCCTGTGAGTGTTGCGTCCTTGCCGTTTTCCTTTTCGGCAAATTCATAATAAAGCGGAACGTTTAAAAGGTGGGTCTGCCAGCGCCAGTCCTCGCCGTTTGCAAGCGAGGTAGAGGCGAAAACGCCCTCGAGTCCCAATTCCTTTAGGTGCTTGGACATATCCTCGGTTACTTCTTTAAGCTTTGCAAAGTTGTTTATTTGCTCGGCTGAGGTAAGGGTTGATTTTTTATCCTTTAAATCGAAATACTTTTTCATAATGGCGTTGTTGTATATAATTCCGTAGCCCTCAACAACATACGGAATACCGTAAACGCCGTTGCCGTCCTTAATGGCGAGTGATTTATCGGATAAAATGTCGTACAGCTTGCTGTCCTTTAAATTAAGGCAGTAGTCTTTCCAGGATTCGTAGCCGATAGGTCCGTTAATTTGGAAAATGGTAGGCGCGTTGGATTTTGCAATTTCGGACTTTAAGGTCTGCTCGTAGCCGTTTGCGGCGGCGGTTACTACCTTTACCTTAACGCCCTTTTCTTCCTCATATTTCTTTGCCAGCTCCTCATAAACCGTTGCGGATTCGGGCTTGAAATTAAGGAAATACACTTCCGTTGTTTTTTTCTTGCCGCAGCCCGCCATTGTAAGGCAGGAAAGCGCGCAGAGAAAAGACGCTATTAAAGAAATCGCTTTTTTCATAATATACCTCCTGATGATTTCTTTTAATAACTTTCCACAAAAATACGGAAAAATTCAGTCTTGCTTATTTTCGGAAAAAATGTTATAATAAACCCTCGGAAATAAAGGGAATTCTAATGTCGGTAGAGTGAAAAAACGCACTCTACCGCGAATATTTTTTACAGTAGAATTGCATTTTTAACTTTAGGGTGATATTTTATACATGAATTTGTATAATAATAAAAAAATAATTGGGAGCAGATGCAAAAATGTCTTACAGAATAGTTACCGATTCGTGCGCGAATTTAACCGATCAACAGATAAGCGATTATGATGTGGATATTATAACGCTTAAATACAATATCAACGGCAAGGATTTCATAAGCTATCAAAAGGGCGTCAAGACCGATTACAAGGAGACCTATGCGCTTTTACGCGATAAAGCAAAGATAACCACCTCGCTTGTTGACCGCGACACCTGCGACGCCGTTATAAAGCCGATACTCGAAAAGGGCGAGGATGTACTGCTGCTTGCTTTCTCCTCCGGGCTTTCGGGAACATATCAGAATATGGTGAACGCGGCTGAGGATTACAAAAACGAATTTCCTGAGCGCAAGGTTATAGTTATCGATACGCTTTGTGCATCCTTGGGCGAGGGTCTGGCGGTGCACTATGCCGTTAAACTTAAAAACGAGGGGCGCTCTATTGAAGAGGTGGCTGATTGGATTGAGAAAAACAAGCTGCACATTTGCCATATTTTCACCATCGACGATCTGTTCTTCTTAAAGCGCGGCGGCAGACTTTCGGGTTCAAGCGCAATGCTCGGCACGCTGCTCGGCATAAAGCCGCTTCTGCACACTGCAGATGACGGCAAGCTTTATGTGACCGGCAAGACCAGAGGCCGCAAGGCATCGGTCGAATATCTTATAAACTCGGTCGGCGAGATGTCGTTTGACAATATTAAGGAGCAGGAGGTCTTTATAGGCCACGGAGACTGCGAGGAAGAAGCACTCTATATTTCCGATGAAATCAAGCGCCGCTACGGAGTCAAAAAGACTGTTGTTAATTATATTGATTCGGTTATCGGAGCGCACTCGGGTCCCGGAACGCTCGCGGTATTTTTCCTCGGCGAAAAGAGATAAAGTGAACTCAATCAATACAATCGGATGATTTTCCGTTATGGGAAGCATTGTGTCCGGAGTGTATTGTCTGTTAAAAACAACAAAATACGCCACGCGAATGTGACATAATTTGCGCCGCCTCCGCCGTATAATAATTATACGAGGGAGGCGGCGCTTTTGGTTGTATATGCGGATATACTTATAATACTGAATTTTGCGGTGGATTATTTTCTGCTGCGCGCCGCAGCTTTTTTGCAGCACCTTAAGCCGCCGCTTTGGCGTATACTTTTATCCTCCCTTGCGGGCGGCATTTCTTCTCTCTACATATTCCTGCCGCCGCGTGGAGTAATATTGGATATTTTGTTCCGTACAGCCGTTTGCGCCGCTATGACATTTATCTGCTTCGGCTTCGGCAAAATCAAACGCTTTTTACGCAGCCTTGGGGTATTTTTGCTTGTGACCTTCGGCTACGGCGGAGCTATGACGGCGCTTTGGTATCTATTAAGACCGAACGGCATGACGGTTATAAACTCGGTTGTTTATTTCAATATTTCACCGGCACTTTTGATTTTCTCATCCGTTGCGGCGTATTTTCTGCTGCGGCTGCTGCAGCTTATATTTTCCGGTACATCAAAGCTGGCGGAAAGATGTGAGATTACCGTTTCGGCAGGGAATAACAGCATAACGCTGGAGGGCATTGTGGATACCGGAAACTCGGTTGAGGATATATTCGGCGGCGGCGAGGTGATAATTGCGGACGGCGAGTATGTAAAAACCCTTTTCGGCGAAATCGACCCTGCCCTTAACAGGGAAATACGCTCGCGCTACAGGGTCATGCCCTGCGGCACGGTAACAGGAGGCGGGACGCTTGAGGCATTCAGGTGCGATACCGCGCTTGTAAGCGACGGCAAAAGGAGCATCAGGCTTAATAAGCCGATACTTGCCGTATCGAAAACACCGCTTAAGGATGATTATGCGGCAATAGTAAATCCAAGAATTTTTATGTAGAAGGGCGACTGAAATGAATATCAGAGCGTTAATAATAAAGTGGCTTATTAAATTCGGAATAGTAAAGCCCTCGTTTTACATAAACGGGGCGGAAACACTTCCGCCGCCGCTCGGCACGGCGGAGGAAACAAGGCTTTTGCGTGAGGGCGGGCAGGAAAACCGCAATAAGCTTATTGTGCATAATCTGCGGCTTGTGGTATACATCGCACGCAAGTTTGACTCCGCTGCCGTTAATATTGAGGATCTCATATCGATAGGCACCATAGGTCTTATCAAGGCGGTAAATACATTTCGCCCGGATAAAAACATCAAGCTTGCAACCTATGCCTCGCGCTGCATAGAAAATGAAATTTTAATGTATTTAAGAAAAAACGCCTCACAGAAGAACGAGGTGTCGATTGACGAGCCGCTCAATATTGACTGGGACGGCAACGAGCTGCTTTTATCTGACGTTTTGGGCAGCGACGGCGACGAGGTAGGCAGGGGAATCGAGCAGGAGGACGAAAGATTTTTGCTTTTAAGCTTTGTGTGCGAGCTGCCGCCGAGAGAAAAACAGATAATGGAAATGCGATTCGGTATGAATGGGTACGAGGAATATACCCAAAAAGAGGTGGCGGACGCGCTGGGTATTTCCCAGTCGTATATATCAAGGCTTGAAAAGCGAATTATATGTAAGCTTAAAAAACAACTTGAAAAAGCGGTGTAGGGCTGGTAAAATATACACGGTGATGCTTCTTGGAACAATATGAAAAAATACTTGCCGTATGGCTTGTTATAATAAATTTTATTTCCGTTATTGTATGTACAGCCGATAAAAGCCGCGCAAAACGCGGCAAACGGCGTGTGCGTGAAAGAACGCTTTGGGCACTGACACTTTTGGGAGGCGGCGTGGGAATGTACCTTACAATGCGGCTTATACGGCACAAAACCCTGCACAAAAGCTTTATGATCGGCATACCGCTTATTGTTATTCTGCAAATTATCGCTTTATCTTGCATTTTATACTTGAAATAATACGGCGGAAATGTTAATATAATTACAGTAAATATTCAGGGGGATGTTAAAAATGTCATTTTGTACTAAATGCGGCACTGAACTTAAAGAGGACGCTAAATTCTGCCCTTCCTGCGGCGCTCCGACAGAGCAAAAGGCAGAGCCGGCTGCCGAAGAAAAGCAGCCCGAGCAGAACACATATCAGCAGAATACTACATCTGATTTTGCGCAGAAATTCGACCAATTTACCGATACCGAGGACAGAACCGCCGAGTTTGATAAGGCGGATATATCGGCAAATAAGGTTTATGCAATCTTGGCGTACATAGGCTTCTTGGTTTTGGTTCCGCTTATCGCCGTGCCGAAATCAAAGTTCGCGCGCTTCCATGCCAATCAGGGTCTTGTGCTCTTAATCGGCGAGGTGGCTTACAATATTGTGCGCAGCGTTTTGGTTTATGTCTTGCGTCTCACTATGTGGGGACCGCTGCGTATAGTCTATAATGCCGTAAAGTTTGCAACCGGCGCGGTAGGTCTTGTTTTTGTGGTCTTTGCCGTAATCGGTATCGTAAACGCCGCACAGGGCATTGCAAAGGAACTCCCGCTTGTCGGCAAGGTCAAAATACTGAAATAATTCCGCATTGAAAAGGCGGAAAAAGACCGAGCCGTTTGATTCAAAATAATTTTAACAGCATTAAGCCCTGCGGGTGTCACGGCTTTCCGAACACCTGCAGGGCTTAATTTAATGCCTGCTGAACAATTCAAAAGTACCTTAACCAAGCATATTGGTGTAAACTTTTGAATTATTCAGGTGCAAGGTTTTTGCGCATTTTTGCGAAAAAACCTTGCACTTTAAAAAGAATCACATTTTGATTCTTTTTAAAATCAGGCGACAATCAATGGATACTGACGGTCAAAACAAAGGTTTTGACCCATAAAATCGAGATTTTAACTCGATTTTATATAATTGCTTTTGCTAATGCAATTATTCAGTAGACATTAATTTATGCCTTTTTTTCTTTTTTAATTAAAATTATAAATGCGGCGGCGCATATTATTGCCGACAGCAGAGAGCCTGCCGCTGTTGCAAGCCCCATAGGGTAGAGCGTTCCCGTGAACATTGAGGACATAAAATACGCTCCGGGAATACGCACAAGCAGTATTGCAATCATATTGTGCATAAACGAAATTCCCGATTTCCCGCAGGCACAGAAATACCCGCTGAACGCAAAGTGTATTCCGGCGAAAAGACAATCCCACGCATAGCCGCGCAGGTACTCGCCGCCAAGCCTTGTAACCACCGCACTGTCGGTAAACAGCGATACAGCACCGCTCGATAAAAACTGCATAATAACCGCCACTGTGCCGCCGAAGCCCGCGGCAATAAAAATTGCGTAAAGCAGCGTTTTTCTTGCACGTTCGGGCTTTTGCGCCCCGATATTCTGCGCGCCGAGCGCCGAAACGGCAGAAAGCATAGAAGACGGCACAAGAAACAGAAAGCCGATTATTTTTTCGACAATTCCCACCGCCGCCGCGTCGTTAAGCCCGCGGCGGTTTGCTATTACGGTGATTACCATAAAGGCAATTTGAATAAATCCGTCCTGCATTGCGATCGGTATGCCTATTTTAAGAATTTTACCGATTATTTGCTTATTTGGTCTTATATCGGCTTTTGTAAGTGCAAGTCCGGTTGACCGCCGTTTTATTACAATGAGCGATATAATAACGCTTATGGCTTGAGAAAGGACAGTGCCGAGCGCCGCGCCCGCAGGACCCATACCGAGTACGCCTATAAACAGGTAATCGAGCGCTATATTGGCAGCACATGCAACCGCTATAAAGTACATGGGACTTTTGCTGTCTCCCATACCGCGGAAAACGGCGCTTATAATATTATACGCCGTTATAAACGGTATGCCGATAAAGCAAATCGTAAGGTAATCCACCGTGCCCGCCGCAGCGTCCGCGGGGGTCGAAACGGCGGAAACGATTGCCCTGCGCAAGACGAGCAGCAAAAGCGTCAGCACCGAGGAAAGCCCCATAAACAGCGTTACGGTGTTGCCCGTAAAAAGCGCCGCCCTGCGGTTGTCCCTACCGCCTATTGCCTGCCCGATATTGACCGTAGCGCCCATGGCAAGCCCCACTATCATAACCGTCAGCATATGCATAACCTGCGAGCCTACGGAAACCGCGGTAGTATCGGCAACGCTGCCGAACTGACCGATTATGAGCAGATCCGCCATTCCGTAAAGGGTTTGCAGGAAAAAAGATAAAAGGTACGGCAGCGAGAAGAACAAAAGGTTCTTCATAACGCTGCCGCTTGTAAGCTCTCGTTTCATACAGAGGCTTAACCTCCGAGGTAGGCTTTTTTAACCGAGTCGCTCTGTGCAAGCTCTGCACCCGTTCCGGAAAGGGTGATTCTGCCCGATTCAAGAACATATGCGCGGTCGGCTATTTTGAGCGCCATTTCGGCGTTTTGCTCAACCAAAAGAATGGTAGTGCCCGCGTCATGCAGTTCTTTGATTATATCAAATATCTGCTGAACAAGTATAGGCGCCAAGCCCATTGAGGGTTCGTCAAGCATTAAGAGCTTGGGCTTACTCATAAGCGCCCTGCCCATGGCGAGCATCTGCTGTTCACCGCCCGAAAGCGTGCCGGCAATCTGATTTTTGCGGTGCTTAAGGCGCGGGAAACGCTCAAAAACATCCGCAATGCCTTCCTTAACATAGCCGGGCTGTGTATAAGCGCCCATTTCAAGGTTTTCAAGCACGGTCATATGCAAAAATATTCGTCTGCCCTCGGGAACGTGCGCCAAACCCTTTGATACAAGCTTGTGCGCCTCGGCGTGGGTAATATCCTCGTTCATAAGGGTAATGCTGCCGGTTTTTGAGTGCATAAGCCCCGAAATGGTTTTAAGGGTGGTTGACTTGCCCGCGCCGTTTGCGCCTATAAGGGCTACGATTTCATCCTCGTGCACTTCAAGCGAAATGCCCTTAAGCGCGTGAATATTGCCGTAATAAACATTTATATCATTTACCGTCAGCATTGCCGTCAGCCTCCTTCTTCTTTCCGAGATACGCCTCAATAACCTTGGGGTTAGCCTTAATTTCATCCGGCGTGCCCTTTGCGATTATTTTACCGTGGTCAAGCACGCAAATGCCCTCGCAAATGTTCATAACAAGGTTCATATCGTGCTCAATAAGCATTATTGCAATATTAAAGGTATCGCGTATACGGCGAATATTTTCCATAAGCTCCGCCGTTTCCGAGGGGTTCATACCCGCCGCGGGCTCGTCAAGCAAAATAATGCTCGGGTTGGTGGCTAGCGCTCTTACAATTTCAAGTCTTCTCTGCGCGCCGTAGGGTAAAGAGCCTGCCTCCTCGTTTGCTACATCCGCCATAGAGAAAAAGTCAAGCAGCTCTATTGCGCGCTCATTAGCCGTTTTTTCGGCCTTTTTATATCCGAAGCCATGGGTAACAGATGAGAAAAAGCCTTCTTTAATGGAATTATGCAAGCCTACCTTAACATTGTCAAGCACCGACATATTGGAAAACAGGCGTATGTTTTGAAAAGTACGCGCAATTCCCATTCGGTTTACCTGCGAGGTTGTTTTGCCGGCAGTTGACTTTCCGTCCAAAATAATAGAACCGCGCGAGGGCTGATAAACGTTTGTAAGCAGGTTGAAAACTGTGGTTTTGCCTGCGCCGTTAGGGCCTATAAGACCGGCTATTTCGGTTTTGCCTACGGTAAGTGAAAATTCGTCAACTGCGGTAAGTCCGCCGAAATCAATACCCAAATGGTGGGTTTCAAGCACGGGGCGTTTATCAACATCACGCTCGGGAACAATTGCGCCCGAGGGGTAAGGTACCATTTTATCCATTTGATTTTACCTCCCCGTTTTTATTTTTGCGGAATATTCCGTCTAATTTAATTTTAGTGTTTTCAAAAAAGAGCTTTGCTTTTGAGCTGTTTTTAAGCAGCATTACCGCAATAAGCAGTATAGCGTAAATAAGCATACGGTAGTCGCCCGCGTTTATGTTGCGCAAAAGCTCGGGCAGCATATAAAGCAGGGCGGTTGCTATAATAGTACCGAAAATATTGCCCATTCCGCCGAGAACCACGAAAACGAGAATTAAAATTGAAGTGTTAAAGTTGAACTTTTCAGCCGCAATAGCCGAGAAATTCATAGCGTAAAGCACGCCCGCCATGCCTGCCAAGGCAGCCGATGTGATAAATGCGGTGAGCTTGTACTTTGTAATGCTTATACCTACCGATTCGGCGGCTATGCGGTTATCCCTTATAGCGGTTATAGCGCGGCCCGAACGGCTGTAAATAAGGTTAATTACCACAAACAGGGTGAAAAGAATAAGCACAAAGCCTGCCGTAAAGGTGGCAATTTTTGTTATGCCTACAGCGCCCTGCGGGCCGTTTAGAATAATTCTGCCGTTTTTCATACCGAGGCTTGCCGCGTCCTTCATATTGACATGAAGCCCGCTCTTATCAATACCTACATAAAGGCAGTTGATAATATTTTTGATAATTTCGCCGAATGCGAGAGTTACTATTGCAAGGTAGTCGCCCGAAAGCCGCAGAACGGGTATACCGATTAAAAAGCCCATAATTCCCGCGATTATTCCGCCGATAACCATTGCGATAACAAGCCTTACGGGGTCGGACCCGACCTTATCCTGCAGAGCCGCCGTGACTATGGCTCCCGTGAACGCGCCCACGCTCATAAAGCCGGCGTGACCGAGAGACAACTCACCCAAAACGCCGACGGTCAGGTTAAGCGAGATAGCCATAACTATATATGCGCAGATAGGAATTAACTGACCGGAAATGGAGTTGCTTATCATCCCCGCGTTTTGCAGCGGGAAAAGTATTGCAAATAAAGCTATTACAAGACCGTAGGTTTTAATATTTGTTCGGGCATATTTGCTTAAGCCCTTGTATTTTGAAGCGATACTCATATTTCCCACCTCACACCTTTTCCGTTATCTTCTTGCCGAGCAAGCCGGTAGGCTTAACAAGGAGTACTATTATAAGCACCGAGAAAACAATAGCGTCGGACAGCTGGGTGGAAATATATGCTCTGCCGAGAATCTCTATAACTCCCAAAAGTATGCCGCCTATCATAGCGCCGGGAATTGAGCCTATACCGCCGAAAACCGCCGCCGTAAACGCCTTTATACCGGGCATTGAGCCTGTGGTCGGTATCAGCACCGGATACGCAGAGCAAAGCAAAACGCCCGCTATTGCAGCCAGAGCGCTGCCTATTGCAAAGGTCATTGAAATGGTGCGGTTGGTGTTTATGCCCATAAGCAGAGCAGCGTCCTTATCCTCAGATACCGCGCGCATTGCCTTACCCATTTTACCCTTTTTGGTAAAGAAGGTAAGCCCCACCATTATAAGCACGCAAGCGGCAACGGTAACGAGCGATTCAGGCGTGATTATCAGCTTGCCGTCAAACAGTGAAATTGATTTAAACGGCACTACCGATGTGAACGCGCGGGGAGTGCTGCCCCAGATTATAAGCGCCGCATTTTGTAAAAAGTAGCTCACGCCGATAGCCGTTATAAGCACGGCAAGCGATGTTGCCTTTCTCAAAGGACGGTAAGCAAGGCCCTCAATAAGAATACCCAATACCGTACAAACAGCCATTGAAATAAGTATAGACAGCACCGTGGGGATACCTAAGTTTGTGGAGCATATGTAAGAAACATACGCGCCTACCATAATAACATCTCCGTGCGCAAAGTTGAGCATTTTCGCAATGCCGTAAACCATTGTATAGCCGAGCGCTATTATGGCGTAAACGCTGCCGAGACTTATTCCGTTTATTAAGTTGGAAATTAAAGTCATTGCTTACACCCCTTTTAAAAACGGGAAAACGGGGTCATATAAGACCCCTTTCCCCTATTAAACCGAATACGGATTATTTATCCATACCTTCGTATGCGCCGTTTTTGATTACCATGCCCTTAGGAGACTTGGAAACCTCACCGGTGTTTTTCCATGTCATCCCCGTACCGGTAAGACCGTCAAACTTAAAGGAAGAATCTGTGAACTGTGCGGTCAAAGCCTCGCATATATCGGCCGCCTTATCGCTTGCCTTTACACCCTTTGCCTTGCATGCTTCATAGAGTGCGTAAACGCAGTCATAGGTATCTGCAGCGAACTGGTTCGGAGTCTCGCCGAATTTCTCTTTGTACTTCTTAACAAAGTTCTGCGTCTTTTCATCGGTTGCGTCAGCCGTGAAGGGAGTTAAAAGCATAACGTTTTCGGCAAGCTTTGTATCAAAGTTTTTAACTGTGAGTATACCGTCCATACCATCAACACCGAAGAATTTGGGAGTATAGCCCATCTTGTTTGCTTGGGTCAGTATGAGGGATGCCGGAGTATAGTAGATCGGGAGGAAGAGCAGATCCGCACCCTTTGCCTTAGCGTCGTTAAGCTGAGCGGAGAAGTCGCTGTTGGTATCATCCGGGAAGGTGGTAGTGCTTACAATCTCAAGACCTTCTTTTTTAGCCTCGGCCGCGAATTTCTGATAGATACCGGTCGAATAAGCATCACCGTTGTTGTAGATTATCGCAATCTTGGTGCCGAGCTTCTGCTCTTTAATATACTGTGCGGAAGCAACGCCCTGGTTCGGGTCGGTAAAGCACATCTGGAATACATTGTCCTTGCGCTGAATGGTAACATTGCCGTCGCTGTCGGGCTGACCGCCTATAACGTCGGTAGAAGAAGCGGAAGGAGTAAGCTGGAAAATCTTATCGGAGTTGGTCTCGGTTGAAACCGCAATGCAGGGCTTTGTGGTAACTGTGCCCATAAGGATCTGCATGCCCCAGTCTTTCAGCTTGTTGTAAGCGTTGACTGACTTTTCGGCGTCGTTTTCATCGTCTTCAAACTGCAGCTCGAACTGTACGTCCTCGCCCTTTGCGTTGATTTCCTCAACCGCAATTTCAGCCGCGTTTTTAACCGCCTGACCGTAAATCGCAGCAGCGCCTGTGATAGGACCGATACCGCCTATTTTGATCTTGCCGTCTGAAGAACCGCCGCTGTCTTTAGAACCGCCGCAGCCGGCCATGGCGGTAAGAACGAGAGCAGCCGACATAGCCGCGCTCATAAATCTTACAAATTTTTTCATTTTAAACAACCTATTTCAAAGTTTTTTATATTTAACAGCCGAAGCTGAAAAACAACAATAATAAAAAATGACCTTGCCTTTTTGAAAAGCAAAGTCAGCGGATTTTCAAGCCCTATCAGCTTTTTACAGGCTCAACAAAAGCCGTTTTGCTTTTCATATATATATGTTTTGAAATTCCTATCAATCTTATAATAATTAGCTGTAGGAAAATAATGGCGTTAATTACAAAAAGGGACACTGTGCTGACGACAGTGCCCTCTGTAATACCTATTAAAGAAGCAGACGAAAATTCAGGTGCAGTATTGGCATCCGTTGACGGTTCATATGATGTTGACATTGATGAAACACGCATTGCTCTTCGTCCTTTCTTTTTTGTTGCACCCATTTTATCACAAGCATATAATCTTGTCAAGTCTGCTTTAGCGATTTAAACCAAATTTCCGCTTTTTAATAAAAATATATGAAATTCTGTTCGCATTTTGTAGAAAATTAAAGAAAACACGGGAGAGATTAAATTTATGCTTGCATATTTATTCACGTTGTGTTATGATTTATGCAACGAAAGCAAATAAATATGCATTTGGAGGAATATATCATGAATAAAAAAGACATTAAAAAAGTAGTTCTCGCATATTCGGGAGGACTTGATACATCAATAATCATTCCGTGGTTAAAGGAAAATTACAACAATCCCGAAATTATCGCCGTATCCGGCAACGTGGGTCAGGCAAGCGAGCTTGAGGGGCTTGAAGAAAAGGCGATTAAAACCGGCGCTTCCAAAATATATATAGAAGATCTTACAAAGGAATTTTTGGAGGATTATGTTTTCCCCTGCGTTCAGGCAGATGCGCTTTATGAGGATTATATGCTGGGCACGGCGTTTGCACGCCCTCCGATAGCCAAACGCATTGCCGAAATAGCAATTGCAGAGGGAGCCGACGCTATCTGCCACGGCTGCACCGGTAAGGGCAACGACCAGGTAAGGTTTGAGCTTGCGATAAAGGCGTTTGCACCTGATATTCCGATAATCGCCCCGTGGCGCGAATGGAGCATTAAATCAAGGGAAGAGGAAATCGAGTATGCAGAGGCGCATAATGTTCCGCTTAAAATAAGCCGCGAGACCAACTATTCAAAGGATAAAAACATCTGGCATTTATCCCACGAGGGACTTGACCTTGAAGACCCGAAAAACGAGCCGCAATACAACAAGCCGGGCTTTCTTGAAATGGGCGTATCCCCCGAAATGGCACCCGATAAGCCGACCTATGTAACGCTCCACTTTGAAAAGGGCATTGCAACGGCGGTTGACGGCAAGGAAATGGGCGCCGTAGAGTTGGTTGAGACCCTTAATAAGTTGGGCGGCGAAAACGGTATAGGCTTGCTTGACATTGTGGAAAACAGGCTTGTGGGTATGAAGTGCCGCGGCGTATACGAAACTCCCGGCGGCGCAATTCTTTACAAGGCGCACAAGGTGCTTGAAACCATTTGCCTTGATAAAGAAACCGTACATTATAAAGCGCTTGTGGCTCAAAAGCTCGGTGAGCTCGTATACAATGCGCAGTGGTTCACCCCGCTTACAAAGGCCATACTTTCCTTTGTTAAAACAACTCAGGAAACCGTTACGGGCGATGTCACCTTAAAGCTTTACAAGGGCAATATGATAAACGCGGGCGTTTCTTCGCCGTATTCGCTTTATGATCCGGAAATTGCCACATTTGACGAGGATGATGTTTACAACCAGTCCGACGCTACGGGCTTTATAAACCTCTACGGTCTGCCGACAAGCGTCTACGCAAAAATGAAAGCTAAAAACGGATTAAATTAAACTTAAAAACCTATGCCGCCCGATTATACGGACGGCATAAGCCATAATCTGAGAGGTGCAAAAATGGGAAAAATGTGGGCAGGGCGCTTTAAGGGCGCGCTTGACAAGCAAGCGGACGATTTTAATTCTTCGTTTCACTTTGATAACCGTATGTATAAGCAGGATATTTCGGGCTCTGTTATGCACGCGAAAATGCTCGGTGATAAAAAAATAATAACCGAGGAAGAAAAAGCCGAAATTATAAAGGGGCTTTCAGGCATTTTAAGCGATATAGAAAGCGGAGCGCTGCCGCTTGAGAGCGACGCCGAGGATATACATATGTTTATTGAGGAGGAGCTTACAAAAAGAATAGGCGACCCCGGTAAAAGACTTCACACGGCGCGCAGCCGTAACGACCAGGTAGCGCTTGATGTAAGAATGTATATGGCAAACGAATGTGAGGAGATAGGCGGACTTATTTTAAAGCTAATTACCGCAATAACCGATAAGGCAAAGGAAAACATAAACACAATAATGCCCGGCTACACCCATTTGCAGCGCGCGCAGCCCATAACCTTCGCCCACCACATTTTAACCTATGCTTTTATGTTAAAGCGCGATTTTGAAAGAATTGCCGACGCTGAAAAAAGGATGATTTCCCAGTGCCCCATCGGTTCCTGCGCGCTTGCCGGCACTACATACGATACCGACCGTTATTTTGAAGCCGAGCATTTGGGCTTTACCGATATTTCGCTTAACAGTATAGACGGCGTGTCCGACAGGGATTTTTGTCTTGAGCTTTTAAGCGCGTTTTCAATACTTATGATGCACCTTTCGCGTTTTTCCGAGGAAATAATACTGTGGTCAAGCTGGGAATTTAAGTTTATAGAGCTTGACGACAGCTACACCACAGGCTCAAGCATTATGCCGCAAAAAAAGAATCCCGATATGGCAGAGCTGGTGCGCGGCAAAACGGGGCGTGTTTACGGCGACCTGATGGGACTTTTAACAACCCTTAAGGGTCTGCCGCTTGCGTATAATAAGGATATGCAGGAGGATAAGGAAGCGATTTTCGACGCGGTCGATACCGTAAAGCAGTGTCTTACCGTATTCGCGCCGATGATAACCACTATGAAGGTTCTGCCCGACAATATGTACAAGGCGGCGCAGAAGGGGTTTATAAACGCTACCGATTTAGCCGATTACCTTGTTAAAAAGGGTATGCCGTTCAGAACGGCTTATAAAAAGGTAGGCGAAATCGTAGCATACTGCATTGAAAACGGACTGGTGCTTGAAACCGTGCCGATTGAAAAATATAAGGAGCTTGACAGCCTGTTTGACAATGACCTTTATAATGAAATTTCGCTTGAAACCTGCGTTTCAAAGCGTATTTCCGCAGGCGGCACGGGAGAGCGATCGGTCGAGGCACAGATTGCATATTTAACCGAATTTTTGCATTAAATGCAAAAAAACTTGAAATACGCGTGTTTGTATGCTATAATATTTTTCAATTTAATAAGCTATGTGAAGTATGCAGGAAATTACGGGCTTTTTTGTCCGTTTCCGAAGGAGTAACACTCTCAGGTGTCGCAATGGTGTGATAAAACTGTATACGGATAGCGCTCCGGAGAAATCTGTTTAACGGGTGCCGAAGGTGCAAGGCGTGTAAAAATGCCAATCTCTCAGGCAAAAGGACGGAAGCTTTATTAACGCGGTGAAAGCCGTGTTTCAGTGCGTTTTTACGGAGTTGAACCATATCGGTTCGGCTCCTTTATTTTTTTCAAAAGGGGAGAAATTAAAATGTGGGATTCATTTATTGAAGCCGTCACAAAAATTAACGATTGGGTAAACGGTGTTGTGTGGGGCTGGCCTATGATCATCATGATTTTGGGCACGGGTATTTTGCTCACAATCAGAACGCGTCTGCTTCAGGTGCGTAAATTCGGCGAGTCAATGAGCAGCACAATCGTACCCGCCGTTAAAGACATGGGCAAAAAGAAGGATAAAAAGGATAAAAACTCGGTTTCGCAGTTTGAGGCGTTTTCGGCCGCGATTTCCGGCACTGTCGGCACGGGCAACATTATCGGCGTCACCTCGGCAATACTGACAGGCGGTCCGGGAGCGGTGCTTTGGATGTGGATCTCCGCCTTTTTCGGTATGGTTACAAACTATTCCGAAAATGTTTTGGGTCTTTACTACCGTAAAAAGGAAAAGGACGGCAGCTTCAGCGGCGGTGCGTTTTATTACATAGCCTACGGTATAAAGCAGCGCTGGCTCGGAATGCTGGCGGCAATATTCTGCCTTTTGGCGGCGATAGGAATGAGCGGCGTTCAGACAAATAAAATCACAGGCTCATATACAGCCGTGCTGAATAACGATTCAACCGCGGTTAAGCTTATAATCGGCGGAATAGTGGCGTTTTTTGCGGCAATCGTTATAATCGGCGGAATTAAACGCATAGGCAGGATTGCTTCCATGCTCGTTCCGTTTATGTCGCTTTTATTTATCGCAATGGCGTTTGTCATAATCGGTAAAAACCATACCGCAATTCCCGAGACATTTCGCCTTATATTCACAAGCGCGTTTTCTTCAAAGGCGGTTGCGGGCGGCGTCGGCGGCTTCGCATTCTCGCAGATAATCAAAAAGGGCCTTGCCCGCGGCGTCTTCTCGAACGAAGCGGGACTCGGATCTTCGGTGATAGCTCATTCGGCTTCTGAAACACGCGAGCCTGTAAAGCAGGGACTTTGGGGCATATTTGAGGTCTTTTTTGATACCTTTGTTATCTGCACCTTAACCGCTCTTGTAATTCTTACAACGAATATCGGCTCGGGCGCATATGAAAACGGCTCGTTTTTCGGAACAACGAACGCTGCGGGCGACTTCGTGGGCGCTTCGGATTCGGCAACGGCGCTCGGTGCGTTTTCTTCAAATCTCGGCACCTTCGGAACGGTCACCTTCCTGATAATTCTTCCGCTTTTTGCCTTTACCACCGTGCTTGCCTGGTCATACTACGGTGAAAAGGCGGTTGATTTCTGCTTCCGCCATATGCCGGAGAAGAAAAGAAAAATTCCGGTTATGATCTTCAAAATACTATTTATTCTTCTTATAGTATTCTCATCACTCATCGGCTCAGATCTTATCTGGGCGCTTGACGATACCTTCAACGGTCTTATGGCGCTGCCGAACCTTATAGCTCTTGTGTTCCTTTCGGGGCAGGTCGCGCGCATTACCAAGAATTATTTCGACCGCAAAAATGGCAAGAACGTTGAGCCGATGCTCTCGGTGTACCCCGAGCAGAATGAAGAATTCAAGGCGGATATCGAAAAGGAATAATTTGCTTTGCAAAACCGCAAGCGGCGGGTCAGGTGCATTAAGCGCCCGACCTGCCGTTTTTTTATTTCATCAAGCAACGGAAATAATTACCGCAGCGGATAAAGCCTGTAATAAAGTCTTTCAGCCGAAAAAAATATGATTCGGCTCTTGACAAATACCCCACTGGGGTATATAATAACGCACAGAAAGGAAGATAGCCTATGAAACAGGAAGAATATATTATAAGCGGAATGTCCTGTGCGGCTTGCTCTGCCTCGGTTCAGCGTGTAGTGTCGCGGCTGGAGGGCGTTGAAAACTGTGATGTTAACCTTATAACAGGAAAAATGACCGTAAGCTATGATGAGCAAAAGACCGGTCAGGCTGATTTTACCCGCGTGGTTGAAAAGGCGGGCTTCGGAATACGCCCCGACACGCCGGAGAAAGCGGAAAAACCGAAGACTGCCGAAAAGAAAAAGGGCGGTTTCGGCGGTACTGTGGTTTCGGCGGTATTATCGGCGTTATTGCTCTACATTTCAATGGGGCAAATGCTGACAGACAAGCTGCCCGTGCCGCCGTTCATGAATATGTCGGGCGACCCTTACGGCTTTGCGCTTACCCAGCTGCTGCTTTGCATACCCGTAATGTTCATCGGCAGGCGATTTTTCACTCACGGTATTCCCCTGCTTCTGCGCGGCAACCCGAATATGGATTCGCTTGTAGCCGTAGGTGCGGGCGCCTCGTTTATTTACAGCGTGGTTATGACCTATATGATACCCTACAATATGCACGCGGTGCATAATCTCTATTATGAGTCGGTAGCGGTGGTAATAACCCTTGTGGCGCTCGGCAAGCAGCTTGAGGAACACAGCAAGCGCAGAACTGCCTCGGCTGTGGAAAAACTTATGCGCCTGTCTCCCGATACCGCGCGGGTACTGCGCGGCGGCAAGGAAATTACAGTGCCCACAAAAGATGTTGCCGTCGGCGAAACGGTAATTGTAAAGCCCGGCGAGAGCATACCGCTTGACGGCAAAATAATAAAGGGAGAGAGCAGTGCCGATGAATCTATGCTTACCGGCGAAAGTCTGCCGATTGAAAAGACAGAGGGCAGCCTTGTTACGGGCGGCAGCATAAATATAAGCGGCGTAATATACGTTACGGTTACGAAAGTCGGCAAGGATACCGCTCTTGCAAAAATAATTAAATTTGTTGAGGACGCGCAAAATAAAAAAGCCCCCATTTCAAAAACGGCGGACAAGGTTGCCGGCGTGTTTGTGCCGGCAGTGATTACAATCGCGGTCATTGCCGCGGCGGCGTGGCTGATTGCGGGAAAGGACATTTCCTTTGCGCTTAGGGTATTCACAAGCGTGCTTGTTATCGCCTGCCCCTGCGCTTTGGGGCTTGCAACACCCACAGCGGTAATGGTGGGCACGGGGCTCGGCGCCGAAAACGGAATTTTAATTCGCAACGGAGAAATACTTGAAATAACCCACACTGTAAAGGCGGCGGTCTTTGATAAAACAGGCACTGTGACCGTTGGCAAGGCAGCTGTCACCGACGTTTTTGCCGATGATAAAGAACGGCTTTTGAAGATTGCGGCGGCTGCCGAGGCGGACTCCGCTCATCCGCTGGCGCAGGCGGTTGTAGCATACGGCGCCGAAAACGGCATTACCGTAGCAGGGAGAGCCGAAAAAAGCGAATATATTTCGGGCAAAGGGCTTAAATGCCTTATAAACGGCGAAAATATTCTGCTCGGCAACGCTGCGCTCCTTGCAGAGGGCGGCGCTGATATATCAAAATACCGTGAAATTGGCGAAAGGCTTGCGGGTGAAGGTAAATCGCTTATTTACGCTGCCGTAAACGGCGAGTGCATAGGTCTTATAGCCATTGCCGACCAAGTACGGGAAACATCTAAAGATGCTTTTGCCCGCCTTAAAAAATTAGGTATTAAAACCGTAATTTTATCGGGCGATAATAAAGCCTGCGCCGAGTATATAGGCGCGGCGGTAGGTGCTGATGAGGTATATTCCGAGGTCCTGCCCGAGGAAAAAGCAAAAATAATTTCCGAAATAAAGCAGAAATACGGCGTTGTTATGATGGTGGGCGACGGCATTAACGACGCGCCCGCTTTGACCGAGGCGGATATTGGCTGCGCAGTCGGCGGCGGCAGTGATATTGCAATTGAAGCGGCGGACATTGTGCTTATGAAAAACGACCCGCTCGATGTGCCGCGCGCAATCAGACTCAGCCGACTTACAATAACCAATATAAAGGAAAATCTTTTCTGGGCGTTTTGCTATAACGCAATCTGCATACCCATAGCGGCGGGGTTGCTTTATGTTTTCGGCGGCACGCTTTTAAGCCCGATGTTAGCGGGGCTTGCAATGTCCTTAAGCTCAGTTTTCGTTGTGGGCAACGCCTTAAGATTGAGAGGTAAAAAGCTGTGAGCGAATGTGAATGCTGTAAAAAGAAAAAGCACCGGGAAGAAAAGGAATATAAGCTGCTTATAAACCGCCTTAACCGCATAGAGGGGCAGGTGCGCGGCGTCCGCTCAATGCTTGAAAACGACGCATACTGCACCGACATTTTAATTCAGGTGTCTGCAATTCAGGCGGCGCTCAACGCCTTTAACCGCGAATTGCTTTCAAACCATATACACACTTGCGTGGCGGATAACATACGCGCGGGTGATGATTCTGTTATCGACGAGCTTACCGCCACCCTGCAAAAGCTGATGAAGTGAGGTGATATAAAATGGAAAGAGTAATATCCGTACCCGATATGCACTGCGACGCCTGTGTCAAGCGCATAACAAACGCGCTTAACGCCGCAGAGCTTAAATTCAGCGTATCGCTTGAAAACAAAACCGTGACAATAGACGGCTGTGAGCACTGCCTTAAAACCGCAGTGAATGAGCTTGAGGATCTCGGCTTCACGCCGAAGTGCCTATAAGCGTTTTATCCTTTTGTTACAAATAAAAGCACCCGCAATACCGCTTTTTTATTTGACGGTATTACGGGTGCGGTTTTATTTAATTCCCTGTTCTGTTTCATCAAACAGAGATGAGTCAAAGAAATCGCGAACAGTTATTTCAAAACCGTCACAAATCTTTTTAATTGAGACGATTCCCGGGGCCTTTACTGTTAAGCATGCTGTAAACAGTTGACGGCGATACACCGGATATATTTGCCAATGCGTTGATTGCAATACCGCGCTCTTTACAAAGCTGAATTATTTTGGCAGCTACCGCTTCTTTCGTATTCACTTGAAAATTTCCCTTTACGATTTATCGTAATTCGATTTTAATTAATTGTTAGATATATCGCACATGGAGGGAATTTATTAATGAAAAATTCGGTATGCTTTATAGGTCATAGGAAAACTATGGAAACAGAAAAGCCAAAGTAATATTGATGAAAGCTATGAATTGCTCATTGTCTGAGACCTCCTTTTCTCAGACTTAATGCTACCACAAAATCTTTCTCTCACTAAATGCAATCGTAAATTCTACTGTTGCATTTACTTTGAGAATTTACTGCAGAAAAATATTTTATTTAAACATTAATTTGTTATTGACTTTTGCAATCGTTTTTGATATAATAGTAAAGCTTTAGAGCGAATATCCGGGTGTGGCGCAGCTGGTAGCGCGCTTGACTGGGGGTCAAGAGGCCGCAAGTTCAAGTCTTGTCACTCGGACCATATCGAGTATTCATAAGGGATTTGACTTTATGAATACTCGATTTTTTATCTTGATACGGCTTTATGTACTGAGCAGGCGGGATGCCTGCTCTTTTGTTATGCCGGAAGTGGCTCGGTGAGATACTCCACGGCAACGCCTTTTCGGGTGTCTGCTTTGATGCGAGGTCTTTGAGATACTTCGGGTATTTCCACGTACCCGACAAAGCGGTAATAGATAACGATTCTTTGGGTTCTGCTTTTGCCTTTGCCCTCTGTTTCAAAAACATCAATATGGTCGATGAGTTCACGAAGCAGCGGTGCGGTCAGTCTGTCCATTCGCATAAACCTGCGGATTGCCGAAGTGAAATTTTCGCGTTCCTGTTCGCGCTGTCCGCATTCGGAAAGCTTTTGCCGAAGCGCCTTTTCTTTTGCTTTCAGCTCCAGCCTTTCCGTTTCATACTTGTGGGACAACTGCATAAACCATTCGTCGCTCACTTTGCCGACGGCGTTGCCCTCATAAAGCTTTTAGTATAGATGGGATACGGTATCGTTTCTGACGATTGCTTTTTGAAGTTCTGCTTCGTCGTGCTTCTTTTCCTTCAAAAGCTCTTTATCGGTCTTTTGAGCAAGCAGTTCGGCAAAGGCTTCTTCATCCGCAGCCAAAAATTCTGCCATTCTCCGCAGTTCAAGCATAACCACCTGTTCAACGGCGTCCGCTCTGACATAGTGTCTGCCGGGACATTCACCTCTGTAATCCACCTTGTTGTTTGCACATACGAAGTAATGGATATCCTTATTGATTGTATTTGTATGATGACGGAGCTTACCGTGACAATCACCGCAGAACAGCAAATCACAAAATATGCTTTTCTCACCGTTTTTAGATTTCGGTGCTCTGCGCTTTGTTTTGGATATTAGGATCTGGACCTTTTCAAAATCGTCTCGTGCAATAATCGGTTCGTGGACATCCTTAAATATTGCCCAGTTCTCAGGAGCGTTGGGAAGCCGTGTTTTGTTCTTAAATGACTTGGAACAGGTTTTGAAATTGATCACATCACCGCAATATTCCTGCTGAGACAGAATCTTTTGTATTGTTGTCTTGCACCTCTTATACGGGTTAGGTTGTGTTTTCTTACCGCCTCTCGGTAATCCCTTGCTTTGCCAGTATGCCATAGGAACGAGAGTTTTCTGTTCTTGCAGGATTCGTGCTATTGTTTCGTTACCTTTTCCTTCAAGACACATTTTGAAAATGCTTTTCACCACCTCTGCTGCCTCCGGGTCGATAACCCACTTCTTTTTGTTTTCAGCGGATTTCATATACCCATATGGCGGTTGGGATAAAGGCTCACCCATACAATTATTCAGCATAGTATTCTCTTGGGGTTCTTTGTAGTTGGGCTTTTGAAATCTCGACTCAACTAAATATCTTACGCCGTTAATCACATATTCCTGTGGTGCAGTGCCAAAGCCTACAATAAACTTATTCATAAGCCCTCCTTATCTCGCGTCGCGATTATGCTGACGGTCATATTCTTTTTTGACAAGCTTAAGCAGGTATTCCAACATTTCAGCCGGTGTCATAGAGGACGGCACATATTTGCGAATATCGTTCATCGGGATTTTGAGCTTTTCCACCTGATTGGGTTTAACCTCTGCCATAATTCCGGCTACGGTATCATAATCAAGTTTGCCTTCTTCAAAAGCGGCGCGCACACGGCGAGCCTGTGCGTGGGACGGAAAGCTTTCCGTTTCATCAATGCGGTCGATAACATCTCTTTGCGCGTCTTCATTTAGGAAAGACAATTCGTAAGCCGGGAGCATTTTCATCTTGCCGCTATCTACAAACGCTTGAAGTTCAGGAACGAGATAGGTCAGGCGGATTAGGCGTTGAACGGTTTTATAGTTATCTCCGCTTTCTGCACCGATTTTTGCCGTTGTTCTATTATCATCTGACTTAGGGACATTCTGTCCCAGAGTTTTGCCCTGATGAGAAAGAGCTTCCGCTTTCATTCTATAAGACCGTGCCTTTTCCATAAGGGACAGATTTTCACGCTGACAGTTTGAATCAACCATTAAAATCATGGCTTGATCTCGGTCAATAAAATGAACAACCGCCGGGACTTCTTTTATTTCAAGAAGCTCGGCGGCGTACACTCTGCGGTGTCCGGATATGATTTCGTATTCGTCAGGCTTGTCCTCAAGCGGACGGACGATAATGCGGTTTAGAAATCCGTATTCTTTTATACTTTCGGTTAACTCCGTCATTGACTCATCATCAAGCACCTTGTAGGGGTGTCCCTCAAATGGGTGAAGCTTTTCAAGCTTAATGTTCATAAGCTTCGGTTTAGGTTCTTTTACTACCTTTTCAGCAGACATTTTCGTATCTTTCATAAGGTTTTTCCTCCTGATTTTAATTTCTTTTTGTCTGCCGTTTCTGTTGTAGAAAATTGTGTATATAAAAATATGATTGAAACGGCAGCGTAGTTTGTTCGGTTCATAATTACTGCCTTTCAATGTTGTTACTTGCGGTTTTCTCCGTAGTGTGCTTCTGCGAATAATCCTTTGAAAGTGATTTTGCAATCGCAGTCATTCAGCTCCTTTGAAAACCTGTGATATTTGTGCTTAATTTTTCCGGACAGATTACTGTGACCGAGCCAAATGTGATCAATATTGGTTTGAAGTCTTAAAAGCAGCCTCGTGATTTTGAAAAAGATTTCCAGCGGCTTTTCGTTAACAATCATATCGTTTACAAGCCAATACAAAACGGTTTTCTCGGGTGCCCGGCACAGCGTACTGAGCCTTAAAAATTTGTCTTTTTTCGGATTTTGTCATCCGAACGGGGACATAGTGCTTTCCGTTTCTCAAGTGTTCACCTCCTTTGACTTTTCAATTTCAATGTCAAGCTTTTCGGTCAACTCATCAGATAATTCTTTTGCTGTTTTGACCGCGTCTTCGCAGAGATGATTAAACCGCGACTCGTCAAATGTTCCGATTTGATTCAAAACAATTAAGTGGTGGTTTATTTCATCGCTGATACATTTAAGCCGGTTATAATAGCTCTCATAATCAACGTTAGGCGTGTGCACAAGCTTACATTTTGCAATGATATGACGGATATATTCCGAGCAATTCATACCGAGCTTTCCTGCTTTACGGTCGATTTGCTTTAACTCCCTATCTGTCAACCAAAACTTGATTCTCTCTGTTCTTTTTTCGATAATTACCATCCTTTCTTTTCGGGGTTTTAGGGGCGCGGGTGTCCGGTGGACACCTCTGCCGCAGGCAGAAGCACTGACCAAGCCGGCAGGCGAGACATCCTAACAAGTGTGTTTGCGGTGTGTGCACCCAAATTCAGTGCTTGCTAAACCGGTGCCGCTAATCTGCGGATTGAAATAATACAATCAAGGGCATTACCTCCTTTCCGAAAAAATTGCCGTTTTGCCTGATGGCGTTTTTATATCCCCGCCCGGAATTTCACCGCACAGTCGCTTCGCTCGGTCTGCTTTCCGCATACATCATGGCAAAGTCATATCTCCATTCAGCCGGTCATTCAATTTTCAAGGTGCTGTGATCAGTCCCTCCACCAATCGTCAAAAATTAAAGAAAATATGCATAGTTTACGGAAAAATATTTTGATTTGATTTTTGATTTGTCGCTTTTATGTGTTGTCTGCTCTCTATATTGGATTGCTGAAAAAATATTGGAAAATTAACTCCCTTGCCATTAAAATTTCTTGATAAGCTACTTTAAACATGTGCTGAAATAAAAAACACCGTATGAAAAGCAAAACAGATTTCTCCGTTCTATTTTTCATACGGTGCCGGGGATAGGTATTTTGTTGTTATTCGCTTTTCAATGCATAAGTAAATCCATGTTAATTAATGTTGTATCGCACATTCGATTATTGCCACTGTTTTTTCTACAATAAACGGTGACAATTATTGTTTTCATGCTTTTCGGGTAGAATATTAGAAAAATACTCGGAGGTAAATTGAGATGAAAGGACAAATTATTACAGCAAGAATGATTGCCGAATTTAGAGAACATCTTATCTTAGAGGAAAGGAGCGAAATAACAGTTGAAAAATATATCCGTGATGTTAAGGCATTTTCAGCGTATACGCAAAATGCTGCTATCACAAAAGAAACCATAATTGCATACAAAAAACACTTGCAGGAAAATTACGCTGTGCGGAGCGTAAATTCAATGCTTGCAAGTATAAACAGTCTATTTGCGTTTTTAGGCTGGCACGATTTAAAGGTGAAATCCTTAAAACTGCAACAACAGGTTTTTGCCCCGAAGAAAAGGAACTGACAAAAGCGGAATACGCGCGGCTTTGCCGAACTGCCGAACGCAAGCACAATGAAAGACTTAACCTTATTTTGCAGACTATATGCGGAACCGGTATTCGCGTCAGCGAGTTGCAATATATAACGGTTGAGGCGGTAAAACAGGGTGAAGCAGTTGTAAACTGTAAAGCAAAAACACGGTCGGTATTTATCGTAAAGGAATTAAAACAAAAATTGCTCCGCTTTGCAGCAGAGCAAAACATTAAAAACGGTATGATTTTTGTGACCCGCACGGGCAAGCCGATAAGCCGCACAAACATCTGGCGTGAAATGAAAGCCTTGCGTGATGAAGCAAATGTAAACCCCGGGAAGGTGTTTCCGCATAATCTGCGACACCTGTTCGCCCGTGCGTTTTACGGCATTAAGAAAGATATTGCAAAACTCGCGGATATTCTCGGTCATTCAAGCATAAACACCACAAGAATTTATATTATCTCCACCGGAACGGGACACCGCCACCGTATGGAGAATATGCGGCTGATAATTTAGCCTAAAAAACAAAAACAGCCACCGAACTCGGCGGCAGAAACATAATCAGCATTATGTTGTAAAAGAAGTTATATGAGCTGCTTATAAATATAAAACAGGTAAAAAATGTGTATAAAAAATCAAGCCCCATTCCTTTGTTTTTAAAAATAAATAATAAGGCTTTAATTGCTATGCTTAAATTCAGATGATTTTGGAATTTTACGTAAATTCTCAAAGTAAATGCAACAGTACGAAAAGGTTGCATTTATCGTGAAA